>PVBE011664211.1_pt1 | contig 57831 bp, 54 predicted proteins | sample 1631181 | NCBI WGS metagenome assembly PVBE01 (sample SAMN08397723, study PRJNA350692) | Marine metagenome, whole genome shotgun sequencing project. | isolation source: water | place: Pacific Ocean | collected 2012-04
ACCTTCTTCTCGGCAACGGTCATACTCGCTTCCTCCCCGCGGGCGGGGGCCGGGGGAACTGCGCTCAGGCTGCGCCCTCGCTCCGTTCCCACGGATACATTCCCACCCTACTGATTGTTAGGGAAGAAGACTAGCTGTACACTATATAATCCCGCCCTGGCCGCGCTTCTTGCTCCGCCCCGGATATGACTCAGGGTTTCTTGCCTTTCCTCATTAAAAGCAAGTAGTTAGGATGTTAGAGGATTCGGCGGTCCGGCCCGGCCCCGTAGCCGCCACCCCGGAGCGGGGGGCAGACCCCCATTTAGGGAGACGCTGGAATTGCAAAGCCCTTCTTCCCCGAGGACACAGTCGGCCGCGAGGCGGGCGGTCACAGCCGAGGCGGCCCCTTCTCAGGACATGATCCGTCTGGCGAACGTCTGGAAGCGCTACGAGCATGGCCGCTTCGTTCTCCAGAGCGTCGATCTTCAGGTCGGGCGGGGGGAGTTCGTATTCATCACCGGACCCAGTGGCGCCGGAAAGACGACGCTGCTCTCCCTTCTCTATGGAGCCGAGATCGCCGACCGGGGGCAGGTCTTCATCGCGGGACGCAACATCACCCGCCTCCGCCGGAAGGAGTTCTCCCACCTCAGGCGGGGGATTGGGGTTGTCTTCCAGGATTTCAAGCTCCTCCCGAACCGGACGGTGTTCGAGAACATCGCCTTCTGTCAGCGCGCCATCGGCGTTTCCGCCCGCGAGGCGCGCCGCAGAGTCTATGCCGTTCTCAAGCTGGTGCGCCTGGCCGAGAAGCGCGACCTTCACCCCCGGTTTTTGTCCGGCGGCGAACAGCAGCGCGTTGCCATCGCCCGGGCCCTGGTGAACCGCCCTCCGCTTCTCATCGCCGATGAGCCGACGGGAAACCTCGACCCCGAAATGGCCAACGAGGTCATGGACGTTTTCAAGGAGGTGAGCCGCCTGGCGACGACCGTGGTGGTCGCCACCCACGATCGATCAGTCATCGAGTACGTCGGCTCGCGGACGGTTCGCCTCGAGTTCGGCCAGATCGCGAAGGCCGGGGCGTGAATCGCTGGCTTCAGTCGTTCCCCTATTTTTTCAGGGAAGCCCTGCTCGACATGCGGGAGAACCGCGCCGTCGCGGCGCTCACCATCGTGACGACGACGATCAGCCTGATCTTTTTCGGGGTGCTCTGGATTGTCCAGGTGAACGTCTCGGATCTCATCGGAGACTGGCGTGAGCGGTTCCAGGTCGAGGTGTTTTTAAAAAATGAAATCTCCTCCGCCGAAAAAGAGGCGATCCGGAGCGCGGTGCTTCGCTACGAGGCGGTCGAAAGGGTGGCCGAGCGGACATCGGACGATGCCCTCAGAAAATTCCGCGAGCAGCTGGGGTCTAACGCCGGTGTACTCGACGGCCTCGGCGAGGCGTTTCTTCCCTCCTCCTACCTAGTGATCCTCAGGCCGGGCTGGCGGACGATGGTGAATATCGAGTCGCTCATGGCCCAGGTGCGCGTGATGCCGGGGGTGGAGCGTCTCCGCAACGACCTCGCCTGGCTCCGGCGGCTCGAGGGGGCGATTCATCTCATCCGGCTGGCGGTGTGGACGATCTCGGCGCTGCTCGGGCTTGGCGTTCTCTTCATCATCGCCAACACGATTCGGCTCACGCTATTCGCCCGCCGCGACGATATCGCCATCATGCACCTCGTCGGAGCGACCGACGGATTTATTCGGACTCCCTATATCACCGAAGGGGTCCTGTGCGGCGCCTGCGGCGGCGGCGCGGCCTACGCATCGCTGATGCTGCTCTACTACGCCTTTTTCTTGCCCGTGCTCTCGGGGTTTTCGGCCGAAGGATTTATCGTTCAGCCCGGCGGCTGGCATCTGGGCGTCCTCCTCGTCGGAGTGGGCGCGGGCCTGGGTTTCGTGGGAAGCGCGGCTACGGTGAGCCACTATCTCCGGAAGCAAAGGGAATAAGGTGGACCGGGGAGGGGAGGCGAGGCCGGGACCCGGTTGGGGGTTGCGCCCGGTTGCGGGAATCCTTTCGGGTCTGATTTTCCTGGCCGCTCTGACCGGCCCGGCCCGCGCCGCGCCAGCCGCACTGGCCGCGCCAGCCGCCGGTTCGGCCGCCATCCAAAAGGTCGAGCGCGAGATCGATAAAGACGAAGATCAGCTCCGCCGGATTGAGGCCCGTCTGGCCCTTGCGCGCGACCGCGACGCCAAGGGCCGCCTTCGGACCGAATCCCTTCTCTTGCAGTTGGACCGTCTCTCGGCCCGGCTGGCGGTCGAGGACCAGCGCTTCAGGCTGCTGGCCCGGAAGGTGAGGCGCTCGGAGATCCGGCACGGGCAAATTCGCGGGAAATTCCAAAAACTCCGGGACAAACAGGAGGGGAGGCGGCTGAACTTGCGGGCCAGGCTTCGGGCGCTCTACATGGGGGGAAGCGCCGGGAGTGTCCGGTTAATAGTCATGTCCCGGTCGATGTGGGACTTGATGGACCGCTGGGCGCTGGTGGCCCGGCTGGCCCGCCACGATCAGCAACTCCTCGGCCGGTACCGGGCGGCCGAGCAGCGCCTCCGCCGCCTCGAAGCCGACGCGGCCGAGGAGGTGGAGCGGAGAAAAAAACTCAAGGAAAGGCAGGCCCGCGCGAAAGGCCGGGTGGCCCGTTACTATTCGCGCCGGTCGCGGCGGTTGGCGTTGCTAGAGAAGAATAAAGCCCGGCGAAAGGTGTTGATGGGGGAGCTGGAGAACTCCCGCGACGCCATGCGCGACGCCATCGCTTCGCTGATGAAGGTCCGGGATTCGCAAATCGACCGCAACGCCGCCATGTTTGATAAGCTTGAGGGGCGCCTCCCTTGGCCGGTCAGGGGCGAGCCCCGGCCCGAGGACCGGGCGGGGGGGAGCCGGGGAATCCGGATTCGCGCCCCGAGGGACGCCCCGGTACAATCGGTGGCTCCGGGCGAGGTCGTTTACTCGGATTGGGTCCGGGGGTATGGTCGGCTGTTGATCCTTCGCCACGGCGAGGGCGTTTACACGGTTTACGGCGGGGCCCGGAAGGTCCTCGTCGAACGGGGTCAGAAGGTGGCCGGAGGACAGGTGATCGCCCGTGTGGGCGCGACCGGCGTCATGGGGATACCGGCCTTGTACTTCGAGATCCGGAGAGGATCGATACCGCTTGATCCCCTCAGGTGGCTTTCTCCCCGCCGCTGAAGTTTTTTTTCAAAATTCTCTAGCCGCATTTCTGGGAGTGTTCGATATGTCGAAAAAGCATCAGGTGGGCAGTTGGATGCTGTGGTTGGCCGCCTCGGGCGGCCTTGCCGTCGGGTTGGCCCTCAGCCCCATGAGCATCACATCGGCGCGCGAGGGAGGGACCTATCCCGAGCTTCGCACCTTCACCGAGGTGCTCTCTCTGGTCGAGACGAACTACGTCAACGAGATCGAGGGCAAAAAGCTCATCCGCGGGGCGATACGGGGGCTGTTGCGCACCCTCGATCCGCATACGAGCTATATGTCGCCCGAGTTTTATAAAGAGATGCAGGTCGAGACCTCGGGCCGTTTCGGGGGTCTGGGAATCGAGATCACCGTGCGGAGCGGAGTGTTGACGGTGGTCACCCCCATCGAGGACACCCCGGCCTACCGGGAGGGAATCAAGGCGGGCGATCAAATCGTCGAGATCGAGGGAAAAAGCACGAAGGAGATGAACCTTCAAGGCGTCGTGCGGATGCTCCGCGGGGTTCCCGGCTCGAAAGTGACGATCACGGTTTTCAGAAAGGACGCGAAAAAACCGCTAAAATTCACGATCACGCGCGAAGTCATCCGGATCAGGAGCGTCCGGAGCCGCATGGAGCGCGGCGGGGTCGGCTATGTGCGCATCCGCAGCTTCCAGTCCTCGACGGGCGAGGAAGTGCGCAAGGCCATCGAGAAACTCGGACCCGAGGAAATGAAAGGCCTCGTCATCGATCTCAGGAACAATCCGGGCGGGCTGCTCTCCCAGGCGGTCTCGGTCTCGAACCTGTTTCTGGGAGCGGGCAAGCTCATCGTCTACACCAAGGGCCGGGTCCACAATCAGAGAAACCGCTACACCTCCTCCGATCAGGACCCTAATTTTAAAATGCCGGTCGCCGTGCTGGTCAATCCGGGAAGCGCTAGCGCCTCGGAGATCGTGGCCGGAGCCTTCCAGGACCTCAAGCGTGCCACCGTTGTCGGCGAGAAGACATTCGGCAAGGGGTCGGTCCAGACCATCGTTCCGTTGACGGACGGATCGGGCCTGCGGCTCACCACGGCGCTCTACTACACGCCCAACGGCAGGCTGATTCAGGGCAAGGGCATTGAGCCGGATATTATCGTCGCCTCACCGGCCGCCGTCTCCCGCCGGCGAATTGTCAGGGAGAGGGACCTCCCCGGCCACCTGCCGAGCGAGGATGAGAAAAAGGGAGTCAAGCCCGGCGAAACCCCTTCCACCGGGGGTGGTTCCACCGGGACGCCGGGTGCACCAGAAGCGAAAGTGAAGGATGTCCAGCTCGAGCGGGCGCTCGACCACCTGCTCCAGGGCGCCCAGGCCGGAAAGATGGTTAAGACAGGCGCTTAGCGAAATCGAGTAAATGGAGGCCGATTTCGCTCGGCCGTGTTCTTAATAAGTCTTGTTCTGGCTCGGTGCCGGTCAATTGAGCGTCTCACCGAAGGAGCCCTTAGTCGAGGCCTCCTTCGGTTTTTCAAGGAGACTGGTCGAGGCCTCCTCCGGTTTTTGGAATGGGTTTTCGGGGTGGCCCGGATTTTGAGATTTTAAGAATTCGAGAATTAGAAAATTCGAGATTTCGGAATTTCGAGGGAGAGGCGTCTTGTACGTTCTGGGGATCGAATCGAGTTGCGATGAAACGGCGGCAGCCGTCCTTTTATTCGAGAACGGAACAAAAGCCCCCCGGGTTCTGTCGAATATAGTCGCCTCACAGGAAGATGTTCACAGCCGCTTCGGCGGGGTGGTGCCCGAGTTGGCCTCAAGACGCCACCTCGAGTCGATTGACCCCGTTATCCGCGCGGCGCTCGAGGACGCGGGGGTGGCGCTCGGGAATCTGGACGGGGTGGCGGCCACCCGGGGCCCTGGCCTGATAGTGGCTCTGTTGGTGGGGCTCTCGGCCGCTAAGGCGCTGGCCTGGGGAAGGGGGCTCCCTTTGGTGGGGGTTCACCATCTGGCCGGCCACATCAGCTCGCTCTACCTGGAGAACCCCTCGCCGGGGGAAAAAGATACCCCCGTGCCGGGTGCCGATGCCACGCCGGATGCCGATGCCGCGCCGGGCGCTTATGGAGGTCCGCCACCCTATCCCTATCTGGCGTTTGTCGCCTCGGGCGGCCATACGGATTTTTACCGCGTCGAGAGCCAGGGGGATGTCCGGCATCTGGGAGGGACGCTCGACGATGCCGTCGGGGAGGCCTATGACAAGGTTGCGGCCACGATGGGATTGGGATATCCGGGTGGGGCGCAGGTTGATCGTCTTCACGCCGAATTCAGAAAAGAGCGGGGGAAGGCCGCCGAGGCGTTGAAATTACCGAGGCCTTTCCTTAAAGATCGACCTTATGACTTTAGCTTTAGTGGATTGAAAACGGCTGTGTTAAACTATTTAAAGAAAAATGGCTACTACCGTAGTGATCCGCTGCTCGCTCCCTGGGAGCGTCCCCAGGAAGTCCCCGCCGATGAGGTGAAATTCGTGGCCGCCGGGTTCCAGGAGGCGGCAGTGGAGGTATTGGTGGAGAAGACGGACGGCGCCGCGAGAACCGAGGGACTCCCCGCCGTCTCGTTGAGCGGAGGGGTGGCCTCGAACGGACTGCTCAGGGAGCGGCTGATGGCCCGCGCCGGGGAGTCGGGCTGGTCCCTTCACCTCCCGGCGCGGCGGTATTGTACGGATAACGCGGCGATGATCGCCTGCGCGGGCGGGTTCTCGCTCCTCCGGGAGGGGTCCGGGGCGTTCCGGGATTTTTTGGACATGGACGCCGATCCCTCCTGGGAACTATGACTCGGCTGGGAACTTTAATAGTCCGGCAGGGATCTTTAATCCGGCGGAGAAGCGCCCGGCGTGGAAGCGCCCGGGCCGGAGAGAGTAAGAGTTGATGGCGGTATTTTCGAGAGGATTGTTCGATGCGCCCTGAAGAAGCCGGCCCCCCCGAGGCGGAAAAAGAGATGGCCGCGGTTCCCCCCCCCCCGCCCGGATACGGCGCCCCCCTCGAAATCGGTGGAGTGGGGTTGCGAGGCCGCCTCGTGATGGCGCCGATGGCCGGCTACACGAACCTGCCTTTCCGCAGGCTCGTCTCCAGGCAGGGCGCGGGGATGGTTTGCACCGAGATGGTCAGCAGCCAGGCCCTCGTCCGGCGGCACGCGAAATCCTACGGCATCATGAAAAACGAGGCGGCGGAAAAACCCGTTTCGATCCAGTTGTTCGGCGCCGATCCGGCGATGATGGGCGAGGCCGCGGCGCTGGTCGAGGAGGCGGGGGCGGACATCATCGACCTCAACTGTGGTTGTCCGGTCAAGAAAGTCACGAAAAACATGGCGGGCTCGGCCCTCCTTCAGGACCCGGACCGGGCGGGGGAGGTCGTGCGGTCGATGGTCCGGGCGGTTAGAAGGCCTGTGACGGTCAAGATGCGGACGGGGTGGGACACCCTGGGCAAGGACAAGGCCGGGCGCTTCGCGCGGATTGTCGAGGACGCCGGAGCCGCCGCGATCACGGTTCACGGCCGGACGCGGCAGGATTTTTTCTCGGGGAGCGTGGACCTTGAAACCATCGCAGCCGTGAAGAGAGCGGTGTCGGTGCCCGTCCTCGGAAACGGAAGCATCCTCACCCCCGCCGACGCTATCCGGATGATCGAGGCAACGGGGGTGGACGGCCTCATGATCGGGCGAGGCGCCATCGGTAATCCCTGGATATTCTCCCGCTTGAACCAATGGCTGAAAACCGGGGAGCTCCCCCCACCGCCGGGGCTGGTCGAGGGAAAAAAAATGGCGCTGACCCACATCCGCGATCTGTTGGAAATCCTCGGGGAACGGCAGGCGGTCCTCAACAGTCGGAAGCACCTGGCCGCCTACACCAAGGGGATATCGGATTGCGCCTCGTTCCGGGAGGCTGTCAACCGGCTCGATACGATCGGTGAGATTGTCTCACTCACCTCGGCGTTTTTTGACCGTGCGGCTATCGGTCCCGGAGAAATTTTAGGGGAAATGATGGGAACTCCGGGAGGCGCTCATGCGGCTTGAGGGCAGGCGGGCGCTGGTGACCGGGGGCGGGCGCGGTATCGGCCGCGCCGTCGCCCTCGCTTTTGCCGGGGAGGGAGCGGATGTCGCCGTAATCGCCCGGACGGGTGCGGAGGTCGATTCCGTCGCCGCCGAAATCGAGGGTCTGGGGAGAAAGGGCGTTTCGCTCAAGTGCGACGTGGGGGCCGCCGGGGAGGTCGCCGATGCGGTGCGCGCGGCGGAATCGCGCCTCGGGGGAATTGATGTTCTCGTGGCCAACGCGGGGATGATGAAGCACGCCTCGGTCGGGGATATCTCCGATGAGATGTGGGACGAGACCATCCGCGTGAACCTGAGCGGCGTCTTCTGGGCGACGCGCGCCGCGATTGGCGCCATGGCCGGGCGGGGCTGGGGCCGTGTCATCGCGATGAGTTCGGTTTCGGGAAAGGTCGGCGGGGCCCACCGCAGCGCCTATCACGCCGCCAAGCACGGGGTGATCGGTTTCGTCCGCTCGGTGGCCCTCGAGGTGGCCGCGAGCGGGGTGACCGTCAACGCGATCTGCCCCGGGTTCGTGGACACCCGGATGATCGAGGACGGAAGGAGCGAACTCGCCCGCTTCGCCGGAGAGGGCCGGAACGAGGAGGAGACGCTCGATATGTTCCGGGAGAGTATCCCGATGGGGCGGTTCCTCGATCCGGCCGAGATCGCCGCTATGTCGGTCTATCTGGCGAGCGATGACGCCAGGGGGGTCACCGGCCAGGCGTTTACGATATCATGCGGGTCGGTGCAGGCATGATGACTTGGGCCGGCCGGGAAGTTCCGCACAACTGCCCGGCCGGGGGAGTGAGGTAGGCTATGTCCAGACGGCGCCGCCGGGCCAAGGCCCAGAAACAGCTATCGAAAACCCACCGTCGGCTCCGGGGCTTCGGTTCCTCGGTGGTGCCGCGGCCCAAGGCCCCGCCCCTGGACCGGGACGCGCAGGCCCGGGCCAGGCCGCCCAGCGCCCGGCGCATGGCTCTTGCCCTGGCCGCCACCGGCGTGGGAATCTACTACTACCAAAATGTGGCCTCGGACCTTCCCGACGTCACTCTCATCAGAAAGCACAAGCCTAGTCTCGTCTCGCGCGTCTTCGATCAGAGCGGAAGCCTGCTCCGCGAGTTCTACGTCGAGAAACGGTTTCTCGTCACCCTCGATAAGATTCCCGACGTGGTGATCCAGGCCATCCTCGCGACCGAGGACGCCCGCTTCGAGGACCATCCGGGTGTCGATCTGGTGGGTATCGGCCGGGCGGCGATCAAGAACCTTTTCGACTGGGGGGTGGTCGAGGGAGGGAGCACCATCACGCAGCAGCTCGCCAAGTCGCTGTTCTTGAGTCCCGCGCGAAGTATCGACCGCAAAATTCGGGAGGCCATTCTCGCAATCCGGATCGAGCAGACTTACAGCAAGCGCGAAATCCTGAATTTCTATCTCAACCAGATTTACTTCGGCGAGGGGGCTTACGGCATCGAGGCAGCCTCCCGCGTCTATTTCGGAAAAAACGCGGAGTCGCTTACCCTCCCCGAGGCGGCTCTTCTGGCGGGCCTTCCTAGGGCGCCCTCTTCCTACAGCCCGTTCAAATTCTACCGGCGCGCCCTTCGGCGCCGGGCGCACGTGCTCCGGCGGATGATCGAGGAGAACTTCATCACCCTCGGGGAATGGGCCGAGGCCGAGGTGACGCCGATTCGGCTTGTGAAAAAACTGCGGAGGCCGGGCGAGGCTGATTATGCCGTCGAGTATGTCCGGCGGCGGGCGGAGCGCCTGTTCGGCGCGGTGAAGCTCTACCGGGGAGGCATCAAGATTCACACCACCCTCCGCAGATCGATGCAGCGCGACACCATCGCCTCGGTCAGGCGGGGGATAGTGGCTGTCGATCATCGCCGCGGATACAGGGGCCCCATCGGGTCGGTTGATTCGAGATGGGCCGGCGAGCGGGTGTGGCGAATGGTCTCGAAGCTCATGGGCGTGCGGGTGAACCGGCGAGAATTCCGGACGGGGCGCTGGTTCCCGGCGGTGGTCGCCGAACTCGAATCCGATACCGCCCGGCTTCGACTGAGGCGGGGGACCGCCGTCCTGAATTTAGAGAACGCGGAGTGGGCCCGTCCGTTCGACCCCCGGAAAAACGGAAGAGGTTTGGTTCTCGATGACTTGAAGGAAATCCTCCGGCGCGGGAATGTCATTCTCGTCGAGCGTCTCGAGCGCGAGAAGGCAGACGAAGGCCCCACGCCCAAGGGAGTGCTCGTGGCCCTGGCTCAAGAGCCCGACGTTCAGGCGGCGGCGATAGTGACCGAGCCCTCGACGGGCGCCATCCGCGCGATGACGGGGGGCTACGATTTCGAGCGAAGCCAGTTCAACCGCGCCTACCAGGCGGTGCGTCCGCCGGGCTCAGCGTTTAAACCGGTGGTCTACTCCGCCGCCATCAGCGACGGCTGGACGCCATCGGATATCGTAATGGACACTCCGATTATTTTCCCCCAAAACGGCCCGCGAGGTTACTGGAAACCGACCAACTTCGAGGAAAAATTCTACGGGCCCACCACGCTGCGGGAGAGTCTCGCCCGCTCCCGAAACGTGGTTACAGTGAAGATCGCCAACTCCGTGGGCGTGAGAAAAGTGGTGAGGCGTGCCAGGTGGTTCGGTATCCGTTCCCCGCTTCGGGCGAATCTTTCGATCACCCTGGGGTCGAGCGGGGTTACCCTGCTCGAGCTCACCTCGCTTTACGCCACCCTTGCCAACCGGGGGCGCCGCATCGAGCCGCACGTCATCAGTTTCGTGATGGATTCCGACGGAAAATCGATCTGGAACGCTACCCCGGCGGTGACGCAGTCCGTTCCCCCCGAGGAGGCTTACGTGATGCTCAACCTTCTTGAAAACGTGGTTCAGTCGGGTACGGCCGTTCGTGCCCGGGAACTCAAGCGACCGCTTGCGGGAAAAACGGGAACCACCAACGATTATCATGACGCGTGGCTCATCGGCGTCTCGCCGCAGTATTCGGCGGGCGTCTGGGTGGGAATGGACGACAAGGCGACGATCGGAAGAAACGAAACCGGCGGGCGAGCGGCGTTGCCGATTTGGATGAAAATCATGGGGGCGATTCACGAAGGGCTGCCCCGCCTAAGATTCAGGCGCCCGGCCAAGGTGAGGTTCGTCTCCATCGACCCCCACACCGGCCTCCGAGTACCGCGTGGGAGCGAAGGCTCGGTGCGTCAGGCGTTTGTCCGGGGCACCGAGCCATCCGGTAATTTTCCTCTCCAAGGAAACGGAAAAAATCGATGTCGAGTTTCTTCAGGGAAGACGCCACCCGCCGGCCGAAGAAGGGCCACGATTCCGACAAGCCCTCTCCGGTCATCGGGGACATCACCACCCCGATTCCCTCCGTTGGAGGTCCGGGCCCGGGTCCGGAAAGGCCCTCCCGGCCCGCCTTCGACCCGTTTCGACCGGGCCAGTAGCAATTATCCTTATTGATTGACGTCGGGCCCAGCCGGAGCGGCCTCGGGACCGGGTTCGGTCGGGACGACGCCCCCCGAGGCGATTGCCCGGTGCGGGGTGATCATCTGGAGGTGCTCGATTCGCCGCTTCCGGACGGTGAGGACGAAGAGTTGCCGTTTCGTGTCCCCGTTCGGGCCCATGTCCGTCAGGCCCATGACCCCCTCAAAACCGCTCAGGCGGCTCAGGTACGAGCGCATCGAACTCCGGGAGTTCACCCCCTTGGCGAGGCTCGAGAAAACGATCATGGCCGCGTCGTAGCCCAGGGCCGAGAAAATATCGGGCTTGCGGCCGAAGAGCCGGCTGAACTCGTTGACGAAGCGCACCACTCGGGGCTCCTCGGAGTCGGGAAAAAATCCATCCACGAACAGGGATTTTTCCACGTATTTCTCGCCGTAGCGGATGAGGTCGCTGTTGTTCCATCCTCTCCCGCCGAGAAGGTGAATCCCTTGCATGTTGTAGAAGGGAATCTGCGGGGCGATGAGAACGGCTTTATCGTGGTAGACCGGAACAAAGAGCGCCTCGAAGGGGAGTTTGATTTTGTAGGGGTCGGTTTTTTTGAGGCCACGGGCGCGTTTTCGGCTCGCGACCTGGGCGTCCGAGAGCCCGCCCAGAGCCCTCATCTGGGAGCCGAAATCGTTGGCCTCGGGTGCGAACGAGACCATTTTGGACACGCGCCCGCCGAGTCTCCTGACGTCCTCCGAGAAGCGCTCGGCGAGCTCCCGGCCGTCCCGATCCTCTGGAAAGAGGACGGCGAACCGCCGAATTCCAAGATTCTGGACTGCGTAGGCGGAGATTCCCTTGCTTTGGAGGCGGTTGGTCAGGGAATTCCGGAACACCATGGGGCTGCTGGCGCTCATGTCCATCCGGATGGCGAAGGGGGTCAGGAGGGGCGTTTCTTCTCGGTGGGCCACAGCCGCCGCCGCTTCCGCGGCGAGGCTAAAAAACGGTCCGACGAGAGCGATGACTTTCTCCTGTCCGACGAGTTCGGCGGCGCCGGCCGCGGCGTTGCCCGCGCTTTGGGCGGTGCTTCGGGTGTCCCGGACAGCCAATTGAAGCCGAAGTCCGGGGTTTTTCTCGAGCGCATGGCGCAGGGCGAGCTGAATTCCCTGATAGACCCGCTCTCCGGCCGCGGCGGCGGGGCCCGACAGGGGAAGGAGCACACCGACGCGGCCCTGGTTGACGTTGAGTTTTTCGCGGAGCCGTTTCTCGAAATTCTCGATCTCCTCCCTCCTCGGATGGCCGGGATAGTCCTTGAGAAACAGCCGCGCGGCAGCGAGGGCGGCCTCGGGCCGATTTTCGGCGGCGGCGCGGTGGGCGAACTCGAGCCGCAGGATGGGTCCGGCCGGGCCGCTGCGGAAGCGCCGGGCGGCGGCTTGTACCTGATGGGTGGCCAGAGCCGTTTTGGCGAGCGAGAGGATACGCCCCCGGAGCAGAATGGTGTTCGGGAGGGCGGGGTGGACCGAGAGCGCCTCCCCGTAGGAGTTCAGTGCGGCCAGGGGGTCCTTTTGCGCCTCGTAGACCTCGCCCAGGGCGGCATGAAGAAGGCCGCGCCGGAGGGGATTCTTCTCCCGGCTCAGGGAACCGCGCAAGGGGAGGAAGGCCTCTTTGTAGCGTCCCCGGGCCTGCAGGGCGAGGCCGAGGAGGTATTCGCTCTCCTCGTAGAGGGGCGACAGAGGAAAGCGGCTCTGGAGGGTTTGAAGGTGCCGGATGGTGGCGTCGTATCTTCCTTCCGCGAAATAGTGAAGCCCGAGGCCGTATAAAACGCTGTCTACCTGAGGGCCGAGCGGATTGGCGCGTAGCGTTTTCGTCAGCTCCTCGCGCGAGCGATTGGGCAGCGGCGGAGGCGAGGCCACCCACTTTCCGGGTCTCATCGGAGCGCGCGGGGCTGGGGAAGCCAGCGCCTCGGGAGAGATAACGGGCTCAGCCGGCGGCCGGGGCGGAGCGGAAACCCTCGGGAGCGTGGGTGCGCTTCCGCAGCCGCCCGCCGCCAGAATCAATCCGCCGAGAAGCGTCGCCGTCGTCAGAGCTTTCCGGGTGGTTCCCGTGACTTCAAACATGGCCGCCATAATACGTATGAATGGGTCAATTGCCCATATGAGTTCCTGTTGCGGGGCCGGAAAGGCCCCCCACCCTGTAAAACCGGGAAAAGCCGCGCAGGGTGCCAGTTTGCGCGCAGGGGGGCGGGAAGGGTAGTCTCGGCCCATGACGCGAGAGAGGACCTAGCTCCCATGAATCTCAATCCCGCCGGGAGGCCGCCGAAACCGTTCGAATGGCCTCCAGCCGTTCAGCGTCAGAACGGATTCGCCCCGGCCCGGCGGACCGCTTCGGCCCGGCGGCTCGCCTCATTTCTATTAGAGAGGATCCGGAGGCTGTTTCATTTCCGTGGCGCCGAAATCTGGTTCCCCGCGATCCTGTTTTTGCTGACCGCGATGACCACGCTCCTGGCCGGCGCCATGCAGCGGGGTTTTTTGCCCGGAGATATTTGGGCCCATCCCTCCTTTCTCCTGGCCGGGTTCCCTTTTTCCTTTACGCTGCTTTTAATTCTGGGGGCTCATGAATTGGGCCACTATTTCGCCAGCCGGGCCTGGCGGGTCGAAGCCACGCTTCCCTATTTTATTCCGGCCCCGACTCTTTTCGGCACATTCGGAGCCGTCATTCGCATCAAGAGCCCGATCTTGAGCCGAAAGGCCCTTATGGATGTGGCGGTGGCGGGCCCCCTGGCCGGAATGGCGGTGGCCCTGCCGGCCGTCCTGGTGGGTCTTTCGATGTCGGAGGTCGTTTCCCCGGGAGGCGGCGGAGGCGGAACCGGGCTGGGGCTCGGCTCCTCCCTGCTTTTCAAGGGTGCGGTTTGGACGGCGTTCGGCGCCAAGGGCCTCGGTGGGGTGGTGACCCTTCACCCGGTAGCCTTCGCGGGATGGTGCGGGTTTTTGGTCACCTCGCTGAACCTGATTCCGGCGGGTCAACTCGACGGCGGGCACATCGTCTTCTCGCTGATGAGCAGGTGGCACCGCGCCATCTCGAACGGAGTGGGCGCGGTACTGGTCGTCATGTCCTACTGGTGGCCCGGTTGGCTTCTCTGGGCGGCGGTGGCCCTTTTTATCGGGCGGCGGCGCCATCCGGTTTGGGATATGGAGGAATCCATCGGAAAGGGGCGGATTTTACTGGGTTATTCGTGTATGATATTGATGTTTCTCACGTTTACCTGGGTTCCGCTCTACATTCACTAAAATTCTCCCGCCCTGGCCTGAAAAAGTGTTCCGAAAAAAAAGCTTCCCGCTAGCTATCGACATCGGCTCCCACGCCGTCAAGCTCGTTCAGCTCACCCGGGGGAAAAAGGGCCTTGTCCTCGGGCGGTTGGGGATCGCCTCGCTCGCCCACGGAGCCATCGCCGACGGCGAGGTGCGCGAGGTCGAGGAGGTCATGCGGGCGGTCGAGGAGCTGGTGAGCGCCGAGAAATTAAAAGAAAAGCGCGTGGCAGTCGGCATATCGGGCCAGGCGGCGATCGCCAAGACCATCCAGGTGCCGCAGGCCAGCGGCCTCGCGCTCGAGGAGGCCGTCGAGGCCGAGGCCGAGCAGATTTTCCCCTTCGCGATCGACGAGACGCGCCTCCGGCGCCAGCGGCTCCGGGAGGTCGAGGTGGACGGGGAGACGATGGACGAATATTTGGTCATCGCCGTCAAGAGAAAGGCGGTCGGCGACGTAATCGATCTGTTCAAGCACCTCAAGTTCGAGCCGATGCTCGTGGACCTCAACATGCTGGCCATCGAGAGCGCCTTCGCCCTCTCGGGGGTGGATGAGGACGGCGAGCCGACCGCGCTGGTGGACGTGGGGGCGTCCGAAACGCTGGTTCACATTATCCAGGGGAGCCGGACCCTGATGACACGCTCGATCGCCTTCGGCGGATCCCGAATCACCCAGACCATCGGGGAGAGCTTGAACGTTACGCGGCTCGAGGCCGAGGGGATCAAGATGGGGACCCGGACCTCGCCGAGCCCCCGGGCGGTGGCCGATGCCATCCGCGCCGAGGTCGAGCGCCTCGCGCGCGAAATGGGCCGGACGTTTCAGATGCATGCCCAGGTTCACCCCGAGGATCAAATTCACCGGATGGTGCTGAGCGGCGGCGGGGTACATCTCGACGGGCTTCCGGCCTACCTGGCCGCCTCGCTCGACGTGCCGGTCGAACTCGCCCAGCCATTCCGCCGGGTGGAGATTCCCAAGGATTTGTTCGACCCCGATTTCGTGGAAAACCTCTCGCCCGTCGCCGCCGTCGGGGCGGGGCTCGCCTATAAGGCGCTGGCGGCCGCATGAGAAGCGTCCGGGTCCATCTGGGGGAGCGGAGCTACTCGATTTCGATCGGCCGGGGCGCCCTGGGCCGCCTCGGTCAGGCGGCGAAGCGGTTTTTTCCGGGCGGGCGGGCGCTCGTCGTCACCGACCGGAACGTGGCTCCGATCCTGGGCGAGCGGGTACTCCGTGCGCTCGGGCGCGGCGGGTGCGACGCTTCTCTTTGCGCCGTGCCCGCGGGCGAGCGCAGCAAATCGCTCGCCCAGCTCTCGAAACTCTTCGACCGCCTCGCGGTGCTGCGGATAGAGCGCGGCTGCGGCGTCGTCGCGCTGGGCGGCGGCGTGGTGGGCGACCTCGCCGGGTTCGCGGCGGCCGCCTATCTGCGCGGCCTTCCCTATATCCAGGTGCCCACCTCCCTGCTGGCGTTGGTGGACAGCGCCGTGGGCGGGAAAACGGCGGTTGACCACAAGGCGGGAAAGAACCTCATCGGCGCCTTCTACCAGCCGGCAGCCGTGATCGCCGACGTGGCCGCTCTCCGCACCTTGCCCGAGCGTCACTACCGCGCCGGTTTGGCCGAGGTCGTCAAGCACGCCGCCATCGCCGATCCTCGCCTGTTCTCGTTTCTCGAGAATAACGCGGCGCGCGTCCGGCGGCGCGAGGCGGGGGTGATGGAGCGGGTGGTGGCCGTGAACTGCCGGATCAAGGCGCGGGTAGTCGAGGCCGACGAGCGCGAAGCGGGGGTGCGCGAGACGCTCAACTTCGGCCACACCCTCGGCCACGCCGTCGAGATGATGGCCGGCTATTCGAGCAGCCTGTACCACGGCGAGGCCGTCGCCATCGGCATGGCGGCGGCGGCCCGTCTTTCGGTCTCGGCCGGGAAGTGCGGCGCGCCCGACGCCGAGCGGCTGGTGGTCCTGCTCGAGCGCTTCGGCCTCCCTGTGGCCATGCGAAAGCCCCCCGCCACGGCCGCGCTCCGGTCGGCGCTCGCCCGCGACAAAAAGACGCGAAAGGGGATGCCGAAATTCGTCCTCATGGACAGGATCGGCAGTGTGACCACGGGCCGGGAGGTGCCCCCCTCTGGGTGGCGCGCGGCTCTGGCGGGGCGCGCGGCGCCGGCGGGGGGCGGGCGCTAGCGTCCCCGAGGATGCCTCCGCCCTCTCGTTGACGCTCCGGCAGTGGCTGGCCTACCATCCCCCCTCGCAAGGGCCTCGGTTAAATTTTCGGAAGGAAATCCGGTGCGAATTCTATTGCTCAACGGCGCGAATCTGAATCTCCTCGGGACCCGTGAGCCCGAGATTTACGGTAAAACCACGCTCGCCGGCCTCGAGGCTGCTCTCGGCGAGGCCGCCCGCGCCGAAGGGGCCGAACTCGAGAGCTTTCAGTCCAACGTCGAGGGCGAGCTGGTGGACGCTCTCCAGCGCGCCGCCGGGGCGCTGCCCCCTGAGCCGGGCAAGGCGCCCGGGGGAAAGTGCGCCGCCTGCATCTTTAATCCGGGCGGCTACACCCACACGAGCGCCGTCCTCCGGGACGCCATCGGCGGCCTCGATCTTCCGGTCTACGAGGTGCACATCTCGAATGTCCTCACCCGCGAGGAATTCCGCCACCTTTCGATGATCGGTCCCGTCGCGGCGGGCACCTTCATCGGACTGGGGCTTTACGGATATCTCTCGGCGCTGCGCGCGGCGATCGACCTTAACGTCAGGGGCGCCGAATTCCCCAGCGGGGATCTGTGAGCGGGCGGCTGGCCGCCCTCCGGCGGCTGATGAGAAAAGAGGGGATTTCCGCCCTTGCGGTGACCGATCTCCGGAATGTGCGCTACCTGACGGGCTTCTCCGGCTCGGCGGGCGGGTGTCTGGTGACGCCGAGGGCCGCCGTGTTCATCACGGATTTCAGGTACCGCTCCCAGGCCTCGCGGCAGGTGGATAAATCCTTCCGCCGCGCCGAGCACAATCACCCGATCACAGGGGCCGCCGCCGAGGCGAAAAAGCGGAGGGTGAAGGTTCTCGCCTTCGAGGAGGGGGCGCTTTCCTACAGTCTTTTTATCCGCCTCAAAAGCGAGGCGAAGGGGATTCGGCTGAAACCGGTAGGGGACATCGCCGGCCGCCTCAGGCTTGTCAAGGATAAGAAGGAGCTTCGCCTTCTGCGGAAGGGGGCGAAGGTGAACGGGAAGGCTCTGGGCGAGATCGCCAAGACGATTCGCCCGGGCGTGCGCGAGGAGGAGGTGGCCCTCGCCCTCGAGGTGGCGATGCGCCGCCTGGGGGCCTCGGGTGCGGCCTTCGACATTATCGTCGCCTCGGGTCCGCGCGGCGCGCTGCCCCACGGGGTGGCCTCGGGGCGGAAAATGAAGCGGGGTGATCTGATCACCATCGATTACGGGGCCGTCGTCGATGGCTATCACGCGGACACCACCCGGGTATTTTCCCTCGGAAAGCCCTCGCGAAAGGGGCGCGAAATCTACGAAACGGTCCTGAGGGCGCAGGTGGCGGCGGTCGGGGCCGTGCGGCCGGGGGCCACGGGCGGTGAGGTGGACGAAGCCGCCCGAAGCGTGATCCGGGCGGCTGGCTATGGGAAATTCTTCGGCCACGGAACGGGCCACGGCGTCGGCCTCGATATTCACGAGGGGCCGAGGGTGGCGCCCGGCGTGAAGGATCGCCTCGAGCCCGGCATGATCGTGACGGTTGAACCGGGCATCTACCTTCCGAGGTGGGGCGGCGTCCGCGTCGAGGACATGGTGGCCGTAACGGAAAAAGGAAGGGAAAATCTCACCCGCTCTATTTCAAAGGATCTGGCGGTTTTATAGGCATTTATTCAGTGAGGAGGAGGGAGGCGAATGCCCTCGACGAGTGATTTCAGGAACGGGCTCAAGATCGAAATGGATGGCGCGCCCTATATCATGATCGAATTCCAGCACGTCAAGCCCGGCAAGGGCGGCGCATTCGTGCGCACGAAATTGAAAAACCTGAGGACGGGACGCGTGGTCGAGAAGACGTTTCGCTCCGGAGAGTCGGTGACCTCTCCCGACATCAATCAAAAAGAGATGCAGTATCTCTATCGCGACGGCGAGATGTATGTTTTCATGGACACCTCCGATTACGAGCAAACCTCGTTGCTCAAGGAGAATATCGGCGAGGGCGTCAAATGGCTGAAGGAGGAGTCGATTTGCGACATCATGTTTCATAACGGCGAGGCCATCGCGGTGGAGCTTCCCACTTTCGTCGAACTGTCGATCTCCAAGACCGATCCCGGCGTGAAGGGCGACACCGCCGCCGGGGGGAGCAAGCCGGCCGAACTCGAGACGGGCGCATCGGTCAACGTCCCCCTGTTTCTGAACGAGGGCGATGTCTTGAAAATCGACACCCGGTCGGGGGAGTATATCGAGCGGGTCAAAACGGCCTGATTGATTAATATCGGGGCGTTTGGCGGGGCGGAAATATTCTTGCCATCCCCTCCCCGCATGATATTATTTCGCTATTCCTTTTAGGAATTTGGTGTTGGTCCAAGCCGAAATTTTTCGCGGTTTTCGCCGGAACTGCGCCGGAGCCGGCATCGTGCCGGAACCACCTGGTCCGGGCGGAATCGCATCACTTAGCTCCAGCAGGCGGGATGAGCGGAGGTGTCAAATGTTTCGATTAGCGTTTCGGGTGATTCTTCCTATGATCTTTGCAGTGGCCGTGGCGCTTCCCGGCGGGGCGGGGGCCGCGATGATCAAGATCGGCGTCGCCGGCCCGCTGACGGGCGATCAGGCCGCTTTCGGCGAGATGCTCAAGAACGGCGTGCTGCTGGCCGTGGCGGAGTGGAACAACAAGGGCGGCGTTTCCGTGGGCGGCAAAAAAATGAAGGTGGAGATTCTCTGGGGCGATGATCGGCACGACCCCAGAGAGGGCGTCTCCATCGCGCATAAATTTGTGAACTCTGGTGTGGTCGGGGTGGTCGGGCACTTCAACAGCTCGGTCTCCATACCGACCTCGACCGTCTACACCGAGGCGGGCGTTGTACAGATCACCCCCGCCTCGACGAACCCCAAGCTGACCGAGCAGGGCTCGAAGACCGTCTTCCGCGTCTGTGGACGTGACGATCAGCAGGGAGAGGTCGCCGCCGCATTTATCGTCGATAAGCTCAAGAAAAAGCGCGTGGCCATCCTCCACGAAAAGACGACCTACGGCCAGGGCCTCGCCAACGAGACCCGGAAATTCCTGGAGCGAAAAGGGGTCAAGGCGGTTTTCTACAGCGGGATTATCCAGGGCGATAAAGACTTCACGCCCGTCCTCACCGCGATGAAGCAAAAAACCCCCGAGATCGTTTATTTCGGAGGGATTCATCCCGAGGCCATTCTGCTCGTCAAGCAGATGCGCGAGCGCCTCGGCATCAAGGCCGATTTCATCTCGGGCGACGGCGTTTTCGTCGATGAATTTTATAAAATCGCCGGCAAGTCCGCCGAGGGGAGCTACCTCTCGTTCACCCCGGATCAGGCCAAAATCCCGGCCGCCCTGGGCGTCATCAAAAAGCACCGCGCGCGTTTCGGGAAAGAGGTGGGCGCTTATACGATATACAGCTACGTGGCGTCGAATTTGATCCTCTCCTCGATCGAGGAGGCGGGCTCGACGAATGGCCCCAAGATCGCCGCGCATCTCAGGAGCAAGGCCTGGAAAACGGCGCTCGGGAAACTCCAGTTCAACAAAAAGGGGGATGTCCTCGAGAGCCCATATGTCTTCTGGCAGGTCAAGGGGGGCAAGTTTGTCCAGCTCAAATAGGGCGGCGCGCCGCATGAGTTCGTAGTACGAGGGGGGGAGGCCGAGAGGTCTTCCCTCTTTTTTTTATTAAAATCCCGAAAGGTCGTTCATGTTCGTACAACAGCTCGTCAACGGAATTGTCGTGGGCTCGGTGTACGCGCTCGTCGCGCTGGGCTATACCCTGGTTTACGGCATCCTCAAGCTCATCAACTTCGCCCACGGCGAAATTTACATGATCGGCGCCTATGTCGGGATTGCCGTTCTCTCCGTCCTCGGGTCGATGGGCATCACCCAGACGAGCGTCGCTCTGACCGTCGTTCTCGTATTTTTAATCCCCATGATCTACTGCGCCGCCTACGGGGTCACCCTTGAGCGCATCGCCTACCGTCCTCTCCGGAACGCCCCGCGCCTCTCCCCCCTCATCAGCGCCATCGGGATGAGCCTCTTTCTCCAAAACTACGTCCAGTTGGCCCAGGGCGCTCGCGACAAGGCTTTTCCGAATTTGGTGGAGCTTGGCGGCTTCGAGATTTATGGCGCCTATGTCAGCGGGCTTCAGATTTTCATCCTGGCGACCGCCCTGGGGGTGATGGCCGCCCTTCAGGTATTCATTCAAAAAACAAGGCTCGGCCGCGCGATGCGGGCCACCTCCCAGGATCGCACCATGGCCTCGCTTGTCGGGGTGGACGTGAACCGGGTGATCGCCGTGACGTTCGCGGTGGGCTCGGCCCTCGCCGCTATCGCCGGAGTGATGGTGGGCATGTACTACGGACTCATTAATCACTACATCGGCTTCATCGTGGGGATCAAGGCGTTCACGGCGGCTGTCCTCGGCGGCATCGGCAACGTGAGGGGGGCGCTTCTAGGGGGGTTCCTGCTCGCGATGCTGGAGAGTTTCTGGGCGGGCTATGTCTCCGCCGTCTACAAGGATGTTTTCGCGTTCTGCGTTCTGGTCGTCGTCCTTATCTTCCGGCCCGAGGGGCTTCTCGGCGGCTCGGACGGGCCGGACAGGGGGTGATGCGGTGAGTTTCGCTTCGGCGCCGCTCGTGGGCCTTTGGTTCGCTTTCCTGGCGCTTCCGATTACGGGGCTGTGGACAGCGCTCTGGATCGGAGCGGCCTGCGCGCTGGCGGTTTTGGCGTCGAAGCTCTTTCGGGCGGTGTTTTCGGCGGGACCGGCAGCCGAGTCCCTCGCGCGGATGCAGCGCGGCCTCGGCCGGGGCTGGGAGCGGGCCGGCGCGCTCGCTCGCGACAAAAGAGTCGCCCCGGTGTTTGTTCTGGCGCTCCTCGCGCTGCCCTGGGGGCTGGATCGCTACTCGACGGATATCCTCGTTGTCACCGGGATCTACGTCATGCTCGCGCTCGGGCTGAACGTCGTGGTCGGCTTCGCGGGGCTGCTCGATCTGGGCTATGTCGCTTTCTACGCGGTGGGCGCCTACGCCTATGCGCTGCTCGGCCCCTGGGCGGGGCTCTCGTTCTGGCCGGCGCTCGCCGTGGGCGGGGCGTTTTCGATGGTGTTCGGCATTTTGCTGGGAATTCCGGTGCTGCGCCTCCGGGGGGATTATCTGGCGATCGTGACGCTGGGCTTCGGCGAGATCATCCGCCTCGTTCTCAACAACTGGGATGACCTCACCAACGGGCCAAACGGCATCCTCGGAATCGGACGGCCCTTCATCGGTCCGATCAAGCTCTATCAGCCGGCGCATTTTTTCTATCTTGTCGTCGCGCTTTGTTTCCTGACGATGTTCGTCGTCGGCCGCCTCAACCGCAGCCGCCTCGGCCGGTCGTGGGCGGCGCTGCGCGAGGACGAAACGGCGGCCGAGTGCATGGGGATCAACATCACCTACGCGAAGCTGACGGCCTTCGCCTTCGGGGCCACCTGGGCCGGAGTCGGCGGGGTTATTTTCGCCGCGAAGCAGACCTTCGTCTCGCCCGAGAGTTTTTCATTCTTCGAGTCGGTGATCATCCTGTGCATGGTGGTGCTGGGCGGGATGGGGAGCATTCCGGGCGTCATACTGGGGGCGCTGGTGCTCACGGTGCTGCCCGAGGTCCTGCGCGACCTGACGCTCTACCGCCCGATGCTCCTGGGCGGGTCGATGGTGCTGATGATGGTGCTTCGGCCCCAGGGTTTTATGAAGATGAGGGGGCAGCGCATCATGGTTTCATCCCCTCGGGGGTTGGCCTCGGAGGAAATCAAAGACGCGGCACCCCCCATGGCTGTGAGCCCCCCGGGCGGCGGCGCCGTCCCTGACGGTCCCATTCTCGAGTGCCGGGCGCTCACGCGCAGGTTCGGCGGCGTCGTGGCGCTCGACTCCCTCGGCTTCGAGGTGCGCCCGGGCGAGGTTCTGAGCTTGATCGGGCCAAACGGCGCGGGTAAGACCACCGCCTTCAACGTCATCACCGGCATGGCGCCTCCCACCTCGGGCGGCGTGTGTTTCTGCGGGGAAAGCATCGTCGGTCTCAAGCCCGACAGCGTTAGCCGCCTCGGCATCGCCCGGACGTTTCAGAACATTCGCCTCTTCAGGGGTATGAGCGTTCTCGAAAACGTCATGATCGGCCGCCACGGAAAATTGCGGACCGGTCCCATCGGCGCCGTCGCCCGTTCCTCCCGCGTACTCGGGGAGGAACGGGAGGCCATCGATTTTTCTCTCGAAATCATCCGTTTCGCGGGCATCGGCGCCGGGGTGGGCGACCGGGCGGACTCGCTCTCCTACGGAGAGCAGCGGCGCCTCGAGATCGCGCGGTCGCTGGCGTCCGAGCCACGGCTCATCCTTCTGGACGAGCCGGCCGCCGGGATGAATCCGCGCGAGAAAAGCGAGCTCAACGAGCTGATCCTCGCGATTCGGGCTCGCGGAGTGACGGTTTTGCTCATCGAACACGATATGAAAGTCGTCATGGGCATCTCGGACCGCGTCGTCGTCATCGATCACGGCGTCAAGATCGCCGAGGGAACCCCGGCCGAGGTGCGCGCCGACCCGAGGGTGATCGAGGCCTATCTGGGAGCCTCTCATGCTTGAAGTCCGGGACATTCACTTCTACTACGGGCGTATTCACGCCCTCCAGGGCGTTTCCCTCGAAATTCCCGCCGGGAAGGTGGTGTGCCTCATCGGGAGCAACGGGGCCGGAAAATCCACCACCCTGATGGCGATAAGCGCAGTGCGCCCGGTGTCGAGGGGCGAAATCCGCTTCGACGGCGAGCCGATTCACGCCCTCTCGCCCGAACGGATCGTCCGGCTGGGAATCTCCCAGGTGCCCGAGGGCAGGCGGATTTTCCCGGGTCTCACCGTTTATGAAAATCTCGAGATGGGGGCCTTTCTCCGCTCCAACGCGGGGGAGGTGAAGGAGGACATGGATCATGTATATTCTCTGTTCCCGATCCTTTTCGAGCGCCGCCGCCAGTTGGGCGGAACACTGTCCGGCGGGGAGCAGCAGATGCTCGCCATCGGGCGGGCGCTCATGGCGCGGCCCAGGCTGCTTTTGCTCGACGAACCCTCGCTGGGGCTCGCGCCGAAAATCGTGGAGACGATTTTCGAGGTGCTGGACAGTATACGAAAGGAGGGAACCGGTATCTTTCTTGTCGAGCAAAACGCCCACCTGGCGCTGGGCTTTTCGGATTGGGGCTACGTCATGGAGACGGGCTGCGTGGTCATGGACGATAGCCCCGGCGTCCTGCGCGACTCGCCCGAGGTCCGCCAGGCCTATCTGGGCGAATGAATCGGCTGGGCGAATAATTTGACATTTTTTTTCTCCGCTACGTGTCGGCGGAATCATCGAACGCGAGGAGATTTCCCATGATTTACGAGCTGCGCATCTATAAGATCAAGCCCGGAACGGTTAAGGAGTATTATGAAAAATTCCACGAGGCCTTCGAGGAGCGCCAAAAGCTCTCGCGCATGATCGGAATCTTCAACACCGAGGTCGGCGACCTGAACAAGATCATGCATATCTGGGAGTACGAGGACCACGCCCAGCGGGCCGAGACTCGCGCCAAGGCGTCCGGCTACGACTGGTGGCCGCCGCCCATCGGCGATCTGCTGGTGAGCCAGACGACCAAGATAGTGACGACGCCCTCTTTTCGGCCCGAGCCCCGGCTCGGTGAGTTTGGGGGCATATACGAGGTCCGCACCTACCAGCTCTTGCCCGGAAAGATTCCCAACGTGCTGGAGAAATGGACCCAGAATCTCCTGCCCCGCGAGGAGCTCTCGCCCGTCTCCGCGGTGTTCATGAGCGAGTCGGGCCCGCTCAACGAGTGGATACACATCTGGGCCTACAAGGACATGAACCACCGCACCGAGATGCGGAAGAAGGCCAGCGAGCTGCCCAACTGGCCGCCGGGAGGGAGGCCCTTCTTTCAATCGCAGAATACCGAAATCTGGGTTCCGGGCCCCTACTCGCTGATGCGGTAGGTGTCCGGTAGCCATCACCCAAAAAGCCCTCCCGGTCAACACCGGGAGGGCTTTTTGGGTGAGTGATTATAGCGGGCTAGAAAAACAAAATTCCCATGATCCCCAGCGCCCAGCAGTAGTAGGCGAAGCCTCTCAGATTTCCCCGCCGCACCACCCGGAGCAGCCAGCCGAGGGCAAAGACGCCCGCGGCGGCGGCGGCGAGGGTGCCGACGATGTAGGGGGCCATGTCCGCCGGTGAGACGGCGGCGAAATGTCTCGCCTTGAGAAGTAAGGCGCCCCCGATGGCCGGAATCGAGAGCAGAAAGCTGAAGCGGGCGGCCGTCTCGCGGTCGATGCCGAGGAAGAAGGCCGAGGTGATGGTCGAGCCCGACCGGGAGATGCCGGGGACGATGGCGAGGGCCTGGAAGGCGCCGATGACGAGGGCGTCCCGCCAGGTCAACTCGGCCTCCCCCCGGCCGTCGCCGGTGGGCGATTTGCCGAAAAAAAGGAGGGCGCCGGTCGCGAGGAGCGCGAGCGATGTCATCCGTGGGCTGGCGAAAAGGCCCTCGATGAAATCCTCTAGGAGGACGCCGACGACTCCGGCCGGAACCGTTCCCAGGAGGATGAACCAGCCCGTATGGGCCGAGGCGCGGTCGCCGGGTTTTCCGGCGAGGGAGAGGAGCCAGGCGCGGAGTATCCGAAGGGCGTCCCTTCCGTAGAAGTAGAGAACGGCGGCGAGGGTGCCGACGTGGACAAGAATATCGAAGAGGACCTGGGGCTCGGATAACCCGAGGGCGGACTGTCCGAGGACGAGGTGGCCCGAACTCGAGACCGGGAGAAATTCCGTCATCCCCTGGAGGACGCCCAGCAGCGCCGCCTCCGCCCATCCGATGGTTTCGGTCATGTCGGGTCCCTGGGGCTAGAGGTGGCGCCCGAGTCCTTTCTTGCCGAGGCGCCCGACGATATCGCCAACCGTCTGCGCCCGGTCGGCGCGGCAGATGAGAAGGGCGTCCTCGGACTCGATGACGATGAGGTCCTCGACTCCCACAGCGGCGACGAGGGGTTTGGAGGACCTGACGATGAGCCCGCGCGCGTCCTCGGCCAGGATACTCCCCCCCTTGGGGAGTATCCATACGTTGCCCGCCCCGTCGAGGGGGAGGACACGCCGGAGCGCGGTCCAACTGCCCACGTCGTCCCATCCCATGTCGGCGGGGAGGACGATGAGGCCGCGCTCTCTCTCCATCACCGCGTAGTCGATGCTGATCGACTCGCAGGCCTTGAAGGCGCGGTTGAATTCCCGTGTTTTTCCTTTTCTAAACGCCGCCACCGCCCGCTCGATATGGCGGGCGGTCTCGGGAAGGCCGCGTGCGATCTCGCGGAGGGCCCGCTCTGCGCGCCAGATGAATATGCCCCCGTTCCAGTAGTAACGCCCCGAGGAGACGAATTGCCTGGCGCGGGCGAGGGTCGGTTTTTCGGTGAAGCGGCGGACGGCGTAGGCCTCGGTTTTACCCGGGATTTTCGCGCCCCGCTGGATATAGCCGTAGCCGGTCTCGGGGCCCGATGGCTTGAGGCCGAGGGTGACGATGGCGTCTCGGTCCGCGGCGAGCCGGGCGGCGGCGCGGACGAGCCGCCTGAGGGTGGCCGGGCGGGCGATGTGGTGGTCGGACGGAAAGGCCGCCATCACCGCTCCCGGCTCGCGGTTCTCGATGAGCCGGGCGGCCAGGCCGAGGCAGGGGGCCGTGTTCCTCCCCTCGGGCTCGAGGACGATATTTCGCCGGGGAACCTCGGGGAGGGTTTCGTGAATCAGCCGGCGGTGCGCGGCCGAGCCGATGACGAGGATGCGCTCGGGCGCGACGAGGCCACCGAGCCGGGCCGCCGATTGCGCGAGCAGGGAGTCTTCACCCGGTTTGGCGCCCGGCTTGCCTCCCTTTTTCCCGCCCGGCGCTCCGCCGCCCGGCGGCAGAAATTGCTTGGGCCGCCCAGAGCGGCTTTCGGGCCAAAAGCGCGTGCCGCTGCCGCCGGCCATGATCACCGCCCAGAGCTGAGGCTTGTTTTTCGCCATGGCTAGCGCACCCACCTGAGGACGAGGAACCCGCCGCTGAGAAGGACGGCGAACACGATCGTCAGGATGTTGAAATAGCGGTCGATGAAACCGCGGATCGGCCCGCCGAATTTCCTGATCAACCAGGCGACGAGAAAAAACCTCGCCGAGCGGCTGAGCACCGAGGCGAGGACGAACACGAGGAAGCTGATCCGGAAGGCGCCGGCCGAGATGGTGAACACTTTGTAGGGAATCGGGGTGAACCCCGCTACCCCCACAAACCAGAAGCCCCATTCGCGAAAATAGATTTGAACGAGATCGTATTTATCCATCGCGCCGTAGAAAATCAGAACGGGCCGGCCGATCGTCTCGAAGAGGGCGAGGCCGATGTAGTAGCCCACCACGCCACCGGCGACGGAGGCCGCCGAGCACACGGCGGCGAAGAAGAAGGCGCGCCGGGGTCTTGAGAGCGAGAGGGCCATGAGCAGCGGGTCCGGGGGCACCGGAAAAAAGAAGGACTCCGAGAAGGAGAGCGCCGCTAGGGCGGAGGTTCCGTAGTGGGAGTCCGCCCAGTCGAGTATCCAATCGTAGAGCTGGCGAATTTTATGCATCGGGCAGCTTCACCGAGGGAAACTCCCCGAGCCGGGCAAAGACCTCGTCGCGGTAGGCCTCGAGGGCGGCCTGGTCCTCGGCCTCGAAGCGGCAGACGATGACGGGCTGGGTGTTCGATGCCCGGACGAGGCCCCAGCCTCTCTCGAAGTAGATGCGAACGCCGTCAACCTCGTTGGTTTCGTATTTCTCGCGGAAGTGGGCGCGCAGGGACTCGACGATTTCGAATTTATCATCGTCCGTGCTTTCGATCCGGAGTTCGGGCGTCGATATGGAGGCGGGTATCCGGGCCATGTGCTCGGCGAGAGTCTCATCGCCCGAGGAAACTAGGTGAGCCAATCGGGCTGCCGAGAATATCGCATCGTCGTAGCCGAGGTAGCCGTCCTCGAAGAAAATATGTCCCGACAACTCGCCGCCCAGCGGCGCCTTCTCCTCGACGAGTCGAGCGCGGACGAGAGAGTGCCCGGTGGGCGACATGACGGGCCGCCCGCCCATCGCCGCCACCGCTTCGGCCAGACGATTCGAGCATTTCACGTCGAAGACGATGGCCTCGCCCGGCCGGCGGGCGAGGATGGGCCCGGCGTAGAGGATCAGGAGTTCGTCCCCCCAGATGATCCGCCCGGTGGCATCGACCGCTCCGATCCGGTCGCCGTCTCCGTCGAGGGCGATGCCGGCCTCGGCGCCAGTTTCCTTGACGCGGGCGATGAGGACCTCGAGGTTGGCCGGTATGGTGGGGTCCGGGTGATGGTTGGGATAGGTGCCGTCGGGTTCGCAGAAGAGCTCGTCCACCTCGGCGCCGATGGCTCTGAGGGCTCGCGCCGCGATGGGCCCGCCGGCGCCGTTTCCCGCGTCGAGGACCACCTTGACGGGCCTGGAAAGCGACAGATCCCGCGCGACGCGCTCGATATAGGCGGTCTCGACCTCCACCTCCTCGAAGACGCCCGGGGATGTCGCCGTGTGCAGGCGGCCCCCGTCGATGATTCGGCGAATTTCATGAATCTCATCGCCGTGAATGGCCTCGTGGCCGCGGGTAATCTTGAAGCCGTTGAATTCGGGGGGATTGTGGCTCCCGGTGATCTGGATGCCTCCGGAGACATCGAGGTGGTGCGTCGCGAAAGAAAGGCAGGGAGTGGGTCCCATCCCGATTCCGATGACATGACAGCCGGCCGCGCAAAGGCCCTCGCGGAGCGCTTCGTAGTAGCCGGGCGAGGAGAGGCGATTGTCCCGGCTCAGGGCAATCCGGGCGCCCCGGGCTCCGCCCAGATGGGTGCCGAGGCTTTGCCCTAGAAGGCGGATCCCCTCGGGGGTCAGATCTTTGTCGACAATCCCTCGGATGTCGTATTCGCGGAAAATCTGCGGATTGAGCGAAACCACTAACCGCTCCGGTGGCAAGGAGGCGAGTAACGAATTGTTTACCCAGATGGGGCGGCTAAATTATGGCACCCGCCCCGCCCGGGAGCAAGGCGAATCGAAACAGGGCGGTGCTGAAAAAAAATAATAAAAGTGTGGATATATTTTCGAATGAATGGCGTTGTATAATGTAGTTGGTTGCGTGGCGGGAAGTTCTCCCGGCATGTGGTTTCCCTGCGGCGGAGGCCGCCGGCGCGGGCGGATTGGTCGCGGCGGCCGCTCAGGCGCAGCCACCAGGCCGGTGAGGTGAGATATGTTGATGGGTGGGCCCGGTCCCCGGGTCGAGCGATTCATGATTTTTGTGACCTTTCACCTAGTGGGACTCTTTTGCGGGTGGGTGGGCAGCGTCCGGATCTCAGGAAAGGAAAACATCCCGTCCGGCGGCGGGGTGCTGTATTTATCCAATCATATCTCGGCCCTCGATGTTTTTATCATTCCCTGGGTCATTTATTCGGAATATCCCCGGGCGATGCTCCGCCAAATTTCCAAGGAGGAGCTTCTCCGCGTCCCCTTTATCGGGTGGTGGCTCACCAAGTTGCGCGCTTTTCCAATCAAGCGCGGCAAGGGCGACATCGGCGCGATTCGGACCGTTGAAAATTTCATCCGGGCCGATCAGGTGATTATTTATCCCGAAGGGACCCGCAGCCAGGACGGAAAACTGGGGCCGGGCAATCGGATGGTGGGGAAGTTCATTCGCTCGGCGAGGCCGGCGGTTATTCCCGTCGCCATCAAGGGCACCAACCGGGTGGTGCCCGTCGGGAAGATTATTCCCCGCCGGGGAGCGGATATCGAGGTGACCTTCGGGCCTCCACTGAGGCTGGACGAAGAGCTCGAAATCGAAAACGTCAGGGAATCGAGCGTTCGGATTATCGAAAAAGTGATGAAGGAAATCGCGTCCCTTCTCGGGGAGAGTGCCGGCGCCGCGGAGGCGCCGGCGAAAATGGCGCCGGCGAAAGTGGAGGACGCGAAAGGATGAACGCCGCCGGGGCGCGCCGGCCGGGGCGCCGCCAGCCGAGAGATATCTCGCGGGTTTTCTCCGAGCTGCGCCGGAGTGAGAAATGGGGCCGCCATCTCTCCGAAAATCTGGTCTTTCGCATCTGGGAGGAAGCGGTGGGGGAGGCCGTGGCCAGGGTGGCCCGGCCCGTTTCGTTGGGCAACGGCCGTCTCCGCGTCGAGGTTTCCAATCCCGCATGGATGCAGGAGCTTCATTTGATGAGCGAGGAAATTCGGGCGAAGCTCAATGAGGTTCTCGAGGGCGGAAAGATAGAGGAAATCCGGTTTGAGGCGGGCCAGGGTAGAGGTGAAGGGGCCGGTATAGATCGCGGCGCTCATAAGGGCTACGCTTACAGGGAACCGCCGCCGGACGCGGCTATCACCTCGGACGATGAAATCGCCGTCCGGGGGGCGACGGGGAGATTCGAGGACACTGATTTTCGGGACCGCGTCGAGCGCCTGATGGAGCGAGTCAGGGAGCGGACCTCCGAGCCGACTTCGGAGGAGAGCCCAAAAATATATCCTGAAGAAGAGGAGTAGGGATGAAAACAGCTGTATCGCGGTTTTTTTGGATTATTGTTCTCGGATCGGCGGTGTCGGGGTGCGTCGTCGCCAGTCCCGAGGTAAAGCTCAAGGCGGCGCCTCTTCTCGAAACTGGCTCCGGGACCGCGGAATCTTACTATCATTATATCGACGGGTATTTGAAGGAGTTATCCGGAAAACTCGACGAGGCAGGGAAGATTTATTCCCGGGCGATGGAGAAAAGCCCCAATTCGCCTGATCTCCTTACGCGCTATGCATCCATTCTGATTCGCCAGGGAAAGCTCAACAGAGCGGAAAAACTTGTCCGCCGGGCGGTCTCTATCGACCCGGCGAACACCCATGCGTATTTCCTTCTGGGAGGCATTAACACGGCCCGGAGGAACCTTTCGGGCGCGGTGACCGCCTATGAGCGGCTCTTGAGAATCAACCCGGATGAACGCGAGGCGCGCCTGCTTCTCGGCACCGCCTATATCGAACTGAAGCGGTACAAGGAATCGGTTCAAACCTTCGATTACCTGATCAATTCGAATCCGGGGTATATCCTGGGCCGCCTCTACAGGGCCCAGGCCAATTTTCAACTTAAAAAATACGATCCGGCCGAGCGGGATTTGAGATTTCTTCTGAAAAGGCGTCCGCAACACACCCAGGCGCTTTTGTTTCTCGCACGAATTCACGAGCGCCGGGAGAATTTCGGGGAGGCGGAGAAGGCCTACAAAAAAATCCTGGTCCTTGAGCCGAAACACCGGTTTGCAAGGTCCCGGCTGGGTCAGGTGTATATCCGGAAGGACAACCTCAAGGAAGCGCTCAAGGAATACGAAAGCCTCATCAAGGACGAGCCGGACAACCTGGTAGTCCACCGGACGCTGGGTTTTCTCCACTACGACCGGCGGAACTTCCAGCGCGCTCTCCGCGAATTCCAGTTTGTCCTCGGCCGAAGACCCAAAGATGCGGTTGTGCGCCGGTATGTGGCCGCCGTCTACGAAGAACTCAACCAGCTGACGCGGGCCGAGGAGGAACTTAAGAAAATCCTCGAGCAGGACTCAAAGGCCCTCGAAGCTTTTATTCAGCTGGCGCGTCTCTACGGAAAGAAAAAAGATTGGAAGTCGGTCTATTCCGTTCTCGACAGGGCGACCAATAAAAACGCCAAGAGCGACCGCCTGGCGTTCATCCGGGGGGTGTTTCTGGCGCGTCAGAAACGCTACAAAGAGGCTATCCCTCACTATAAATCAGCCATTCGCCTGAACCCCAAGCAGATGAACTACCGCTTCAATCTGGCCGTCGCCTTCTATGAGACGCATCAATGGAAGGATGTGGAAGCCGCCATCCGTGCCGTTTTGAAGGTTCAGCCCAAGCATGCCAATGCCCTGAACCTGCTGGGGTTCATGTTCTCGGAGCTGGACCGGGATATCGACGAGGCCGAGCAGTTGTTGAGCCGGGCGCTGGCCATCGATCCGAACAACGGGGCCTTTCTCGACAGCATGGGTTGGGTGTACTACCGGCAGGGACGCTACACCCTCGCGCTGAAGAAAATCCATCATGCGATAAACCAGATTCCGGACGACGCCGTGATTCTCGATCATCTCGCGGACGTATATAAGGCGATGAACAATATTCCCAAGGCGCTCTTCTACTGGAAGAAATCCTACAAGATCGATCCCAAGAACAAGAAAGTGTTCGAAAAAATCATCAAGAACGGCGGGAGCATAGAGGCGCCGCCGAAAAATTTGTAGGCCCCATTGACTCTCATGAAAGCACTGGCGGCGGCTTCCCTTCTTCTCCTGGCGGGTTGCGCCCTCGGGGCGGATGTTCGCTCCGCTTCGATTCCCGGGACGGCGGCGATCCTCTCGCGCCTCGAGTCCCGGAAATTTCCCGAATCGTTCAAGTCCATCGTATTGGTCGAAGCGGACGCCTCGGGCGATGAAGGTGTCATGTCTCCCCTTCGGGACGTATTGACCGAGGCGGGGGAGAGCTACGTCGGCAAGGCGGTGCTCCTGTGGCGGCGGCCCGCCTCGCTGAGGATGGAGTTTCTCTCCCCGTTTGGCTCGCCGGTGTTCGTCGTCGCGGCCGGGCGGGGAAATCTCACCGCCCTCTCCATCTCCCGGGGAGTCTATTACACCGGGCCGGCTGACACCGAGACCATGGCGAAATGGCTGGGACTCCCGGTATCGCCCCGGTTGATGGTGCGGATCCTCGGTGGGGAGTTGCCGGCGGTGAACCGGGAGGCGCCGGGCGCCGCCCGCACCCGGTGGGACGAGGAGGCGAAGCTGATTCGTCTCGATCTGCCGCCCGGAGCCGGTCTCGGCCGCAGGCAGGCGGCGTTTCTCGAGCCCGGGAGCCTGGAACCCCGATGGGTCCTCATCGGCGAGGCAGGGGCGGCCATCGAAGTGCGCTACGGCCCGTTTACAAGTCATGAGGGCGGAAGGCGGCCCTCTTGGGCGGAGTTGAGGGATCGCCGGCGCGGGCGCCGCCTCCGGGTTCACATGACCGAAAAATCGGCGCGCCCCGAGAAGGCGATTTCGCCGGAATTGTTCGAGCTTCCAATCCCGCCCGGGGCCAGGGTGATTCCGCTGTTTCCAGGTGTGGGGCGATGAGCCGCTTGCCCTCCGGCGGCGAAATTCGGCTGAAATCTCCGGCGAAGATCAATCTCGGCTTGCGGGTGCTCGGATTGCGCCCGGACGGTTTCCATGAGGTGGAGACCTGGGTCCAGCAGATCACCTTCTTCGACCGGATACGGATTCGCCTGGCGGCTCGCGCCATCCGCGTGACCGTCGACCGCCCGGAGATTCCCTCGGGGCGGGAGAACCTGGCCTACCGGGCGGCTGCCGCGCTGAGGGCCGCCGCCGGAGGCGGCCCGCTGGGGGCCTCCATCCACCTCGAGAAGCGAATTTCCGCTGGCGCGGGTCTCGGAGGAGGGAGTGGGAACGCGGCGGCGGTTTTGTGGGGGCTCAACCGCCTCTGGAAGCTGGGCATGGCGCCCTCGGCGCTCTCCGGGATAGCGGCGGGGATCGGCTCGGATGTCCCGCTGTTCCTGGCGGGGCCGGCGGCCCTGTGCCGGGGCCGGGGGGAGCGGGTCTCCCGCCGCAGTCCGCTGGCCTCGGGATGGATATTGGTGATCAAGCCCCCCTATTCACTGCCCACCCCCCGCGTTTACGGCTGGATGCGAAATTATTTGAAAAAAAAGAAAAGACCATCTAGAATCAAGCATCGCCCGATGGCTTCCCCCGATTACCGAAATGATTTGGAGCAGGTCGTTTTCGAAAGGCGCCCCTTCCTGCGGGAGTGCCGCGATGCCCTTCTCTCGGCGGGGGCGGGGAGGGCGCTGATGAGCGGAAGCGGCCCGGCCCTTTGGGGGATGTTTCGGAGTGAAGCCGCCGCCCGGGCTGCGGCCCGGGAGTTCGCCCGCCGGCGCCGCTGGATGGTCCATTTGGCCAGGCCGCTGACCTCCTCCATCCTCAGCGTGAAAGATTTGAAATAAGCGGGGTTCCGTCCCCGGCGGGAGAACGCGGCCGGAACCTCCTTTTGCCGTTCGAATACAATATTCCAAACCGCCCCCATCGTGCGCGGAGCGCGGTTCGGGACTGTTTTGCAACTTATTGATTTAAAATGATAAACGAGATTTTTCTTTCCGCGCCGGGCCCAGCACGGAAAGGTTTTCCATTTCAAGGGCCGAGCCACTTGACCGGAGATTCCGAAATTAGTAACAAAAGCCGTCTTTTGACTTTGATCGTATCGCTCCAACGAGGTGTGATGGTTTGAAGGGCTATCAACTGAAGGTCTTCGCCGGCCGATCGAATCCGGTTCTGGGAAAGCAAATCGTCGGCGACCTGGGCATCGATCCCGGCGCAATCGATATTATCGATTTCAGCGATGAGGAAACCTTCGTCCAGGTCATGGAGAATATTCGCGGAGCGGATGTTTTCGCGGTGCAGAGCCTGTGCCAGCCCGGCAACGCGAACCTCATGGAACTGTTGATCATGATGGATGCGTTCCGCAGGTCCTCGGCCGAGCGGATAACGGCGGTAATTCCCTATTTCGCCTACGCGCGCCAGGACCGGAAGGTGCAACCGAGGGTCCCGATTACGGCGAAGCTCATCGCCAATTTGCTCGTGGCGGCGGGCGCCGATCGGGTGATAACGATGGACCTCCACGCGGGCCAGATTCAGGGTTTCTTCGATATCCCGGTTGACCATCTTTTCGCCGGTCCCATCGTTATGGATTATTTCAAGAAGCGAGACGGCATGAGGGATTTAACGGTGATATCTCCCGACGCTGGCGGCGTGGAGCGGGCCAGGGCTTACGCCAAGCGCCTAGACGCCGGCCTCGGCATCATCGACAAGCGGCGTGAGCGGGCCAATATCTCCGAAGTCTTTCACATCATCGGAGACGTCCGGGATCGGGACGTACTGATTGTGGACGATATCGTGGACACGGCCGGAACCCTGACCCTGGGGGCCAAGGCGCTTGTCGATGCGGGAGCGAGGAGGGTGTTCGCCACCTGCACCCATCCCGTCCTCTCCGGCCCCGCCATTGATCGGATAATAGACTCTCCGATCGAGGAACTCGTCGTCAGCGATACGATTCCGCTGAGCGAGGAGGGCGCCCGGTGCAATCAGATTAAAGTGGTCTCGGTGGCGAACCTGCTCGCCGAGGCGATTCGCCGAATACATGAGGATGCATCCGTAAGCAGTCTTTTTGAGTAACAGACCACCGAAGCCGGCCGGACCGGATGGAGAGAAAATATAATGGATAACTTGTCCCTTGAAGTAGAATCGCGCCAGGAAGTGGGCAGAACCGCGGCGCGCCGCCTCCGGCGTACGGGTATGGTTCCGGGAATTATCTACGGGATACAGGACCCCATTCCGGTGACGGTAAACCCGAAGGAGCTTGAGAGTATATTCTCGCAAGGCGCCGGGGAGAACGCTGTTTTTCAGCTTGATTTGGCGGGCGAGGAGAAGGCCGATCGCCCGGTTCTCGTCAAGGAGCTCCAGCGTGATGCGATGAACGATCAAATCGTTCATGCGGATTTTCTGGAAATTAGAATGGATCAACAGATCAGGATTAGTGTGCCGCTGACCTTCGAGGGGGAGAGCGTGGGACAAAAAATGGGCGGCGTCCTCTCGGTGCTCCTGCGCGAGCTCGAGGTCGAATGTTTGCCCAATGCCATCCCCGAGGGATTTTCAGTGGACATCTCGGAGGTGGACATCGGCGACGTTATCCACGTTCGCGACCTGACGCTTCCCGGGGAAGTGGACCTGATTACGGGCCTTGACGATCCCATCTTCACCGTCATCGTACCTGTCGAGGAAGAGGAGGAAGTTCCCGAAGAGGTCGAGGGCGAAGAGGGTGAGGTCGCCGAGGGAGAAGCGCCAGAGGGCGGCGAGGCCGAGGCTTCCGCGGACGAGTCCGAGTAGAAAGAAGAATAACCGGACTGTCCGCCCGAGCCGGCGATTCGATGGGAATTTCAAAGGTCATCGTTGGTCTCGGGAACCCGGGGCCCGAGTACGAACTCACGCGGCACAATCTCGGTTTCTGGACTGTGGACCGGCTCTCCGGAATGTGGCGTATTCCGGTGGAGAAAACGGCCGCGCGCTCCCTGGTGGGATATGGGTCGGTAAGGGGCAACAATGTCGCCCTGGTCAAGCCCAAGACCTACATGAACGAGTCGGGAAGGGCGGTCCGGGCGCTGCTCGGCTCCGAGGGGATCGGCCCCGAGGATATTCTCGTCCTGCACGATGACATGGATATCGCCCTCGGCCGCGTCAAATTCAAGTCGGCGGGAGGAGATGCCGGCCATAACGGGATCGGCAGCATCATTGAATGCCTGGGCACCGACGATTTCGATCGGGTTCGTATCGGTCTCGGCGTCAGGCCCATGGGCGTTGACGGCGCCGATTGGGTCCTCTCCCCTTTTCTTGGGGACGAACTCGAGATGGCGAAAACGGGTGTCCAGGAAGCCGCCGACCGGGCGGTGGAATGGTTGGTTCGGAGAAAATAAATAATTCCGCTTATTCGGGGCCGCGCCGGCCCGAGGCAATGCGGCGCGTTTCCGGTCCGGCGATGTAGCCGGTAATCGAGAACGGGAGGAGGTTTTAGAAACAATGGTCGCTTTTTCGAATTTAGCCGCCGTATTTGGAATCGCAGGGTTGGTGTTGGCCGGCGTGATTTACAAATGGATCTCGGGCCAGCCCGACGGCAACGACCTGATGCGGAAGCTCGCGGGACAGATCGCCGAAGGGTCGATGGTTTTCCTGCGCCGTGAATATAAGATTCTCGCTATTTTCGTGGCCGTGGTTTTCGTTCTTCTCTGGGCCTTCCTGAACATTAGTACGGGTCTCGCGTTCATCATCGGCGCCGCGTGCTCGGTCATGGCCGGTTTTTGCGGGATGAAGGCCGCCACGAAGGCCAATGTGGCTACGGCCGCCGCCGCCACCGACAAGGGCCAGGCCGGCGCCCTTTCGATGGCATTCTACGGCGGAACCGTGATGGGTCTCTCGGTTGCGAGCCTGGGGCTCCTGGGTGTCGGATTTTTATTCTGGTACCTCGATATTCTCAACATTGGTAGCAACACCTCCATCATCACCGGGTTCTCGATGGGAGCCAGCTCCATCGCGCTCTTCGCCCGTGTGGGCGGTGGAATTTTCACGAAAACGGCCGATGTGGGAGCGGACCTTGTGGGTAAGGTCGAGGAGAACATTCCCGAGGACGACCCGCGCAACCCCGCCGTCATCGCCGATAACGTAGGCGATAATGTCGGCGACGTGGCCGGAATGGGAGCCGATCTGTTCGAGTCCTACGTGGGGGCGGTCATTTCGACGATCTTCATCGGCTCGACGGCGGGCGCTATCCTCGGAACCTCCAACCAGGGTGCGATGGCCTTGGCCATGATTCTTCCGATGATCGGCCTCGTGGCCTCGGTGGTCGGAATCGGTTCGATGAAAACTCTCGCTTCATCGAAACCGGCGGCGGCTCTTCGGAATTCGACCTTCATCGCGGCGGGCGTTTTCGTCGTTCTCGCCTTTTTCGTGACGAACGCCATCGGCGTCAAGGGCGGCGTTTTTGGAGCCATCCTTCTCGGCGCGCTCGGCGGAATCGCCATCGGCATGTTGACCGAATACTACACGGGCACCGGGACGAAACCGGTGGGCCGCATCGTGGACGCCTCGGAGACGGGAGTGGCCACCAACATCATCAGCGGTTTCGCCGTGGGCCTGGAGAGCGTTGGCCCGCCTATCATCGTACTCGCCCTGGTCACGCTCTTCTCGAATAACATGGCGGGGCTCTACGGTATCTCGGTCGCGGCCATCGGCATGCTCGCCACCATCGGCATCACGATGTCGGTGGACGCCTACGGGCCGATCGCGGACAACGCGGGCGGAATCTCCGAAATGGCCGAGTTGGGACCCGAGACGCGGGAGATTACCGACAGCCTCGACGCCCTGGGGAACACGACTGCGGCAATCGGCAAGGGGTTCGCCATCGGCTCGGCGGCCCTGACCGCTTTGGCCTTTTTCGCGGCCTACACCAAGGCCGCCAACCTTCAACAAATTGATTTGACCAATGCGCGGGTGGTCGCCGGGTTGCTGATTGGCGGCACCATCCCGTTTGTCATCGCTTCGATGACGATGAGCTCGGTCGGCAAGGCGGCGTTCATCATGATTCAGGAAATCCGCCGCCAGTTCCGCGAGAACCCCGGCATCATGGAGGGGACGGCGGAGCCCGACAGTGCGAGGTGCATCGATATCAGCACGCAGGCGGCCCTCAAGGAAATGATTATTCCCAGCTTGACGGCGGTGGTGGCGCCCATCCTGATCGGATTCCTGATGGGCAAGGAAGCGCTCGGCGGCATGCTGGCGGGAGCGCTCCTTTCGGGCGTACTCATGGCCCTCCTGATGGCCAACGCCGGTGGGGCCTGGGATAACGCCAAGAAAGAGATCGAGGACGGAAAACTCGGCGGCAAGGGCTCCGAGGCCCATAAGGCCTCCGTCGTCGGCGATACGGTGGGCGACCCGATGAAGGACACTTCGGGACCCTCGATGAACATTCTCATCAAGCTGATGTCCATCGTCTCCCTCGTCCTGGCGCCGCTTTTTTAGAGGGAGTGGAATAGGGTATAAACACGGACCGGACCGGGCGGCGGCGGCGTGTCTCCTCCCGTGGCCGGATATTACTAACTGTGATAGGGTTCTACGGAACTCCTCGCTCCGGGCATTTGGGATCCGGGGCCGTCTAGTCCGAGAGGAGCAGTCGATGCGGCAGTACGAAACCATGGTCTTGCTCTCGCCCGACCTTGAAGAGGAGGCGGTCGAAGAGCGAGTCACGAAGTTCGAGAAGCACATCATCGATAACGGGGGCGAAATTCTCAGCGTCGATCGCTGGGGAAAAAAGCGCCTCGCCTACGAAATCAACGACCAGCGGCACGGCATCTACTTCGTCGTCACCTATAAATCCGAAGACGCCATCATCAAGGATATCGAGCGCCAGCTTCGTCTCGACGAGGATTCGTGGCGGTTCATGACCGTGCGGATGGACGACGCCATGCTGAGAAAACTGGAGAAGAACGTCAAGGCGGCCGCTTCCCGCCTGGGGGCTCGAGGCGACGGCGAGGGGCGAGACAGGGATGATGAGCGAGGCAGGGATGAGGACGGCAAACGCCGTCGGCGAGATTAGATAACTTTAAACGAGAGGGTATTCCATGGCCCAGATGAACCAGGTCCTTTTGAGAGGAAATCTCACGCGGGATCCGGAAAAGCGTTTTTTACCGTCGGGGACTTCGGTGGTGAATTTCGGACTGGCCGTCAATCGCCGTTACCGCTCCGGGGAGGAGTGGAAGGAGGACACCTGTTTTGTCGATATCGTGGTGTTCGGGGCGCAGGGCGACTGGACCATGGAGAATTGCACGAAGGGCAGCCCGGTTCTCGTCGATGGGCGCCTGAGCTTTAACACCTGGGAGGCCCAGGACGGCACCGGCACCCGAAGGAGCAAGCACGAGGTTGTGGCTTTCAATGTCCACTTCATCGCGCGGCGCGACGAGGGGGGGCAGGGGGTCTCCGGCCGCGCCCAGGCCCAGGGCGCCGGAGGCAGCTGGTCCGGCCCTCCGGCCGGCCCGCAGGGCGGCCCCGGTGAGCCGCCACCCATGACAGACGACGACATTCCATTTTAGATTGACCCAGGAGAACGGGTCTCGGAGGACACGATGGCATTCTCTCCCGGCCGGAGAACAACCGGCGACAGGAAAAAGAAAAAAAAGCGCTTTGTGCGCAAGAAAATCTGCAGGTTCACTGCGGACGGTGTCGCTTATATCGACTACAAGGACGTGAAAACCCTGCGGAATATGGTGAGCGATCGGGGCAAGATCATTCCCCGCCGCGTGACGGGCACTTCGGCCCGCTTTCAGCGCCAGCTCACGATTGCCATCAAACGGGCGCGCTTCATGGGCCTGGTGCCCTATACCGTGGACCATTCATAGGGCGAGGGAAGAATCGATGCGCGTAATACTGAGAAAAGAGGTCGAGAATTTGGGCGACGTGGGCGACGTTGTCGAGGTCGCCGACGGCTACGGGATGAACCACCTGATTCCCAGGGGGGTGGCCATCCACGCCACGGCGAATTCGGTCCGCGCCGCCCAGCACGAGCAGATGATCCGCGAGGCGCAGATTGAGGTGGCCAAGCGGGGTTCCGAGGAGGACGCGAAGCGCTTCTTCGGCGCCGAGGTGGAGTTCACTGTCCGCGCCGGCGAGGACGGGCGCCTGTTCGGCTCGGTGACGAACCGTGACATCGAGGCCGCCCTCGCCGAGAAGGGCCTCGAGGTGGGCCGCCGGAAGATTCTCCTCGATGAGCCGATCCGGCGGCTGGGCGAGTATGATGTCTCGATTCGCCTCCATCCCGAGGTCCGGGTCGAGGTGAAGGTCCACGTCCTGGCCGACGAGTCGGCGCCGCCGCCCGAGGAGGAAACCTCCATTGAAGAAGCCAAGGGCGATGACGCCGGATCAGAAGAGGACTCGGCACCGCCGTCCGGGGAGGAAGTCTCCGCCGAGAGCGAAGGAGGCGATGAGCCTTCCGCCGAGTTGGAAGCTGGGCCGGACGCCGAGAGCGCCGGCGGCGGGGAAAAAGACGCCGCCGGGTAACCCCGGGGGGGGGAGCGCCCCTTGGGCGTATTATTTCCGACACCTACGGAAAAAAGGCCGCCTCCGGGCGGCCCTTTTTTTGGGGAATTCTCCGGCATATAAGGGAATCCTCGATTTTTATGTTTCGCTTTCGGCCGATCTCCTGTACCCTTTGGGAGATTGGTAGCCCGCTCTAAAACCGCCCATCCAGCTACGATTCGCATCTCGAGGCTTTTTTTCGTGGAAGCGCTGAACACCACCCAACGCAGTGAAGTGGCCGGTCACCTTCCGCCCCAGAACATCGAGGCCGAGCAGCGCGTCCTCGGCGCCATCCTGCTCGACGGCGGCGAGGGGGGCACCGTCGCCAACGTCATGGAAATCCTCCGTCCCCAGCATCTTTACCGGCTGAGTCACCGCGTCATCTTCGAGGCGATGATCCACCTCTTCGAGAAGAACGAGCCGATCGACATCCTCACCATCGTCGATAGGCTCAAAAAAACGGGCAAGCTCGACGAGAGCGGCGGCCCCGAATATGTGGCCCGCCTCTCCGACGATGTATCGAGCGCCCGCCGGGCGGTGACCTACGCCAAGCTGGTGCGCGCCACCGCCCTCCAGCGCAGCCTGATCCAGACCTCAAACGCCATCGCCGAGCGCGCCTTCACCGACGAGGAGGATGTGGACACCCTCATCGACGATGCCGAGCGGGCCATCTTCGAGGTCTCCTCGGACCGCTACGAGCAAAAAGTCGGCACCATGAAGGAGATCGTCAAGACGACCTTTCCGCACCTTGAGATGCTCTATGACCGCAAGGAGTTGGTGACCGGGGTTCCCACGGGTTTCACCGACCTCGACAAGCTGACGAGCGGGCTCCAGCCCGCCGAACTGGTCATCGTCGCCGGCCGCCCGAGCATGGGCAAGACCGCCCTGGCCCTCTGCATCGCCGAGTACGCGGCCATCAGCGCCAAGGTGCCGACCGCCATCTTCAGTCTCGAGATGAGCGCCCGCGCCCTGGCCATCCGGATGATGTGCGGGCGGGCGTTGGTGAACGCCAAGCAGCTCCAGAGCGGCTACATGCCGGCGCGGCGGTGGCCCGACCTCATTCGCTCCGCCGGCGAGCTTTCAGAGTCTCCAATCTTCGTGGACGATTCGACCGAATCCACCGTGTTCGACATCCGGGCGAAAAGCCGCCGCCTTCTGGCCGATCAGGGCCTTGGGCTCGTCATCGTCGATTATCTCCAGCTCATTTCCCACCGGAGCCAGAGGTTCGAGAGCCGCCAGGTCGAGATCAGCGAGATCACCCGCGGGCTCAAGAGTCTGGCGAAGGAGCTGAATGTCCCGGTGATGGCGCTGAGCCAGCTCTCCCGGGCGGTCGAGTCGCGGGAGGGAAGGCGCCCGAATCTCGCCGACCTTCGCGAGTCGGGCTCCATCGAGCAGGACGCCGATCTGGTCGCGCTTCTCTACCGCGAGGATTACTACGACAGGGAATCCGATAAAAAGGGCGAGGCCACCATCATCGTCGCCAAGCAGCGAAACGGTCCCACCGACGACGTGCAGCTCCGCTTTTTTCAGGATTACACCCGCTTCACCAACCTCGACACCTTCCACGAGGGCGCCTCGGCGCCCGCCGCCGAAGTGTTCGAAACGGAGGAGGAGGTGGGCTTTTGACCGCCGGCCTCCCGGATTCGCCTCCCGGCCCCGAGGACGCGGCCGGGAAATTCACTCTGACCGGAAGACCCACCGCCGCCTTTATCGATCTGGACACGCTTGGCGAGAATTTCAGTAAATACGCGAGCTCCCTCGGCTCGGGGCGGGAGCTCGCCGGGGTGGTCAAGGCCGAGGCCTACGGCCATGGGGCCCGTGAGACCGCGGCGGCTTTTGTCCGCGCGGGCGCGGGCTGGCTCGCCGTGGCGACGGTCGAGGAAGGCGAGGATTTAAGGCGCTCCGCCGGAAGCGGTCCTCCCGGCGAAGTTCGCATTCTGGTGATGAGCGGAGCCTCCCCCCGGCTTGCCCCCCGCGTCGTCGCCGCCGATCTCGACGCCGTGATCTGGGATGCGGACCAGGCCGAGGCGCTCTCGGAGGCGGCAACTTCTGTGAGCCGCACTGCACGCGTTCACCTGAAGGTCGATTCGGGTATGCGCCGCCTCGGAATCCCGCCCGGCGAGGTGGCGGATTTCCTGCGCCGGGCGGGCGCGATGCCCGGCCTCGAGGCCACGGGCTTGATGAGCCACCTCGCCCGCGCCGATGAGGACGATGGCGGCCCCCCCACCCGGGCGCAGTTCGAGGTTGTCCGGTCTTTGACCGAGGAGCTGAAGGTGGCCGGCCTTCTTCCGCCCATCGTCCACACGGCCAACAGCGCCGGCGGCCTGAATTTTCCGGATGCCCTGGGCGGGCTCTCCAGGGCGGGAATCGCCCTCTACGGATGCCCGCCGCCCCAGGCCCCCGGCATCGGCCTTAGGCCCGCGATGACCCTCAAGAGCGCGCTCATCCAGGTCAAGGAAGTCGCCGCCGGCGAGGCGATCGGCTACGGCGGGACCTACCGCAGGAGCGCCTCCGGCCGCATCGCCATCGTCCCGATAGGCTATGCGGACGGCTACCCGAGGCTTCTCTCTAACCGGGCGGACGCCCTGGTTCGGGGAAAGCGGGTCCCCCTCGCCGGGCGGGTATCGATGGACATGATCGCGCTCGACGTGACCGACGCCGGCGATGTCGCGGCGGGGGACGAAGCTGTCGTGATCGGGGGGCAGGGGGAGGAGCGAATCACTTTCGAGGAGCTGGCCGCGAGGACACAGACGATTACTTATGAGATCATGTCGGGGGTGGGCGTCCGGGTGCCTCGGGTATTTTGCCGCGAGGGGCGCGTCGTGGGCGTTCGGGCGCTTGGAGGCGCGGGAGCATGAGCGGGAAGGTCAAAATCGACGTTCGCGGGGTGGAGAAATCCTTCGGCGAAAACAACGTCCTCCGGGGGGTGGATCTTCAAATCCGCGAAGGCGAGATCACGATCATCATCGGCCGGAGCGGCGAGGGCAAGAGCGTGCTGCTCAAGCATCTCATTTGCCTGATTCGTCCGGACCGGGGCGAGGTTCTGGTCGATGGCGAGAATATCTCAGCATTGCGCGGGGCCCATCTTAACCGGGTCCGCGCCAAATTCGGGATGCTCTTTCAGGGCGGCGCGCTGTTCGATTCGATGACGGTGGGGGAGAACGTCTCGTTTCCCCTCCAGGAGCATACCCGGATGACGCAGAAGGAAATTTCGGGAAAAGTGCGGGAAAAACTTCATCTCGTCGGCCTCGACGGCATCGAGGACCGGATGCCCTCTCAACTCTCGGGCGGGATGCAAAAGCGGGTCGGGCTGGCGCGGGCGATCATCCGGGAGCCCGAGATTCTCCTCTACGACGAGCCGACGACCGGGCTCGATCCGATCCTCTCCGATTCGATCGATCGGCTCATCGTGCGCATGGAGGAATCCCTCAATATCACTTCGGTTGTTATCAGCCATGACATCAAACACGCGATGGAATTCGCTCATTCGGTCGCCATGCTCCACGAGGGGAAAATCATCGCGCACGGTCCGCCCGGCGAAATCGCAGGGATGGAAAACCCCGTGATCCGGCAGTTCCTCGCCGGAAGCTCGGAAGGTCCGATCCAGGTCCTGTGAGCGGGGCGGTTTCTTTTCGCATCCACGCGTCGCAGCCCGGTGGAAAGGCGCGCCTTGGCCTCCTGGAGACCCCTCACGGCGCGGTGGACACGCCCGCCTTCATGGCGGTGGGGACCCAGGCCACGGTCAAGACGCTCGACCCCGCCGATCTCGCCGCCGTGGGCTCCCAAATCATCCTGGCCAACGCCTACCATCTCTCCCTGCGCCCCGGCGCGGAGCTTATCGCCCGGTTGGGCGGGCTCCATTCGTTCATGGGCTGGAGGGGCCCCATCCTCACCGACAGCGGCGGTTATCAGCTTTTCAGCCTCGCCCGGCTCGCCAAGGTAACCGACGAGGGGATCGTTTTTCAGAGCCACCTCGACGGGGCGCGAATGAATCTCACCCCCGAGCGCGCGGTGGAGATTCAGGAGGCGCTTGGCCCCGACATCGCCATGGTTCTCGACGAACCGCTGGGATTTCCCCACACGCGGGACGAGGCGGAGTCGGCTCTGCGCCGGACTACGGTATGGGCGGAGCGATCGAGGGCGGCCCACACCCGGGGGGACCAGTCTCTCTTCGGCATCGTCCAGGGGGGCGCTTTCGAGGATTTGAGGAGGGAGAGCGCCCGGCAGCTCGTGGCCCTCGATCTCGACGGTTATGCCGTCGGAGGCCTGTGCTTGGGGGAGGGGAAGTGGGAGACGGACGCGTTGCTGAACGCCGCGACGGACCTTCTTCCGGCGGAGAAGCCCCGCTACGTCATGGGGATGGGGACGCCCGGCGATCTGATTCGGGGGGTCGGGCGCGGGGCCGATATCTTCGATTGCGTCATGCCGACCCGCCACGCCCGGCGCGGCAATCTGTTTACCCGGGCCGGGCGGGTTTCGATTAAAAATGCGGAGAACGCCGAGGAGGCCGGCCCCATCGAGGAGGGCTGCGGCTGTCCCGCCTGTCGCCGGGGCTTCAGTCGGGCCTATCTGCGCCATCTTTTCAGGGCCAAGGAGATGCTGGGCTACCGTCTGATGACGATGCACAACCTTTTCTTTTATCAGGAGCTTCTCCGGGGGGCGCGAGAGGCGATTCGCGGGGGAGAATTCTCGGACTGGGCCGAGGAATTGCTGGCGGGGCCGCTGGGGACCGACTCGGAGGGTCCGCTTGGTGGGGCGGGGCCTGGAAGACCGGGCGGGCCTTTGCCGGAAGAGGCAAATGAGGCAGACTAAAGCCCTGATTATGCATGCGTTTGCTTGACAAGGCCGGGGCCCTTTGCTACCTAGCCGTGTGGCGCCCCGCCGGGCACCTTTTTCTTGGAGAGGACGAATCATGGTGAGTCATTTCATCGGACTGATTACCGGCGCGACGGACGCCTTCGCCATGGCCCGGTCCGGCGGCGATGAGCCCAGCCTGCTGATCAGCCTGTTTCCGTTTCTGATCGTTTTCGTCATTATTTATTTTCTGATGATTCGCCCCCAGCAGAAAAAACAGCAAGACCATCAGGAGATGCTGAGCGCCCTGAAGGTGGGCGACAACGTGGTGGCGAGCGGGATATTCGGCGAGGTTACCCGGATCAAGGACGATGTGGTTCATGTCAAGGTGGCCGATAACGTGCGCGTTCGCTTCGCGAGGCAGTCCATCACGAATTTGACGCCGAAAGAAGGCGGCGAATCCAGCCAGGACCAGTCTAAGGACAAGTCCAAGGACTAAATTTCGCTTCATCCCGGCGGGAGCCGCTCCGGCAGGAGGCTTTCCGGCGGGATGATTTATGTTTTGACGAGGAGGCGTGAATGAAAGGGCTGAGTTGGCGCGGGGCCGTGATCGCCGCCGTTGTTTTGGTCGCGGCCTTTTTCATGGTTCCTCCCAAGGAGCGAATCAACCTGGGCCTCGATCTTCAGGGCGGGATACACCTGGTCCTCGAGGTGCAGGCGGAAAAAGCGGTGACGGCGAAAATCGACCGCTACTTCGCTGAGCTCAAGGATCGTCTCGCGGCCGGCGATGTCCGCACCCGGAGCCTTCGCCGGGAGGGACGGCAGGTCGTCGTCGCCCTCCACCGCGACTCGGACCGCGTGAAGTTCACGACCCTGATGGGCGACTATCCGGATCTGGCGCTTCAGAGCACGGAGGGAACGCCTCCCATCTACGTTTACTCGTATCCGGCCGAGGTGGCCCGGCAGACGATGGATCAGGCCATCGTCCAGGCCCTCGAGACGATCAGAAACCGCATCGATCAATTCGGCGTCCGCGAGCCCACCCTGCAGCGGCAGGGCGCGCGGAGGATCATTATTCAGCTTCCGGGGGTGAAGGACCCCTCCCGCGCGAAGGCGCTGATCGGCAAGACGGCGCTGCTCGAATTCAAGATGGTGGACCCCCAAGCCAACCCGGCCGAAGCGGAGAAATCGGGGGCGCCTGAGGGGCTTCAACTCCTCTACAGGATCGCGCGCGACAAGCTGACCGGGGAGGTCGTCAGCCGGACACCGGTGGTGGTAAAAAAGGAATCTTCGCTGACGGGAGACAACCTGACGAACGCGCGGGTGGAGATCGGCGACCGCTTCAGCGAGCCCTACGTGACGGTGAGCTTCGACTCGGTCGGCGCGTCGGCGTTTGACCGCATCACGGCGGCGAACGTGGGCCGACAGCTGGCGATCGTCCTGGACGGGGTGGTCTATAGCGCACCCGTCATCCAGGAACGGATCTCGGGCGGGCGGGCGCAGATCACCGGTGGGTTCACGATGGAGGAGGCGAGGGACCTGGCCATCGCCCTTAGGGCGGGCGCGCTGCCGGCGCCGGTCGAGGTCTTGGAGGAGCGCAACGTGGGTCCCTCGCTCGGGGCCGACTCGGTCCGCCAGGGGGTGGTGAGCATCATCGTCGGATTTTTTCTGGTGATGATCTTCATGGCCGTCTACTACAGGTGGAGCGGGAGCGTGGCGGTCCTGGCCCTGTTGATGAATCTACTTTTGTTGGTCGGGGCGCTGGGATTTTTCGAGGCGACGCTGACGCTGCCGGGCATCGCCGGGGTGGTGCTGACGGTAGGCATGGCGGTTGACGCCAACGTATTGATTTTTGAGCGCATACGCGAAGAACTCCGCCTCGGCAAGACCGTCCGCTCGGCCATCGACGCCGGCTACGGCAAGGCGTTTTACACGATTCTCGACGCCAACGTGACGACGCTGATCGCGGCCCTGGTCCTCCTTCAGTTCGGGACCGGACCCATCAAGGGTTTCGCCATCACGCTGAGCATCGGCATCATCGCCTCGATGTTCACCGCCATTTTCGTGACCCGCTTCGTCTACGACCTGGCCCTCACGCGGACAGACATCAGGAGCCTGAGCATCTAATGCAAATATTTAGGACGGACACGAATTTCGACTTTATCGGTAAATGGCGGTTTTTCGCGGGCGTCTCGGGCGGGGCCGTGGCCGTCTCTATCCTCCTGCTCGCCGCGGTGGGCCTCAACATGGGCATCGATTTCACGGGCGGCACCCTGGTCCAGATCCAGTTTAATAAGGCCCAGCCCATCGGCGACGTCCGAGGGGCGGTGAGCGCCCTCTCGCTGGGCGATGTCGTGGTCCAGAATTTTGGATCGGACCGCGAGTTTCTCATCCGCGTCGAAAAGAGCCTCGGTTCGACGCGGGGGGTGGGCGAACTGGTGGCCGGCACGCTGTCCAAAAAATTCGGGAGCGGCTCCTTCGAGGTTCGCCGGACCGAGAGCGTGGGCCCCAAGGTCGGCGCCGATCTCCGCGAGAAGGCCATGAGCAGCATGATCTTCGCCCTGGTCGGCATCCTGCTCTATGTGAGCTTCAGGTTTCAGTTCCGACAGGCCGTCGCCGCGGTCATCGCCCTGCTGCACGACGTTATCGTGACGATGGGGGTGTTCGTCATCTCGGGCAAGGAGTTTTCCCTGCCGATAGTGGCGGCGCTGCTGACGATCATCGGCTACTCGCTCAACGACACTATCGTGGTATTCGATCGCATCCGGGAGAACACGCGCCTCTCGCGCCGCTCGGAGTTCTCGGCCCTCATCAACCGGTCGGTGAACCAGACCCTTTCGCGGACGGTGCTCACCTCGGGGACGACGCTGGTCGCCGTCATCGCCTTTCTGGTTCTCGGCGGGGAAGTCATCGCCGACGTCGCCTTCACCCTGGTGGTCGGCATCATCGCCGGAACCTACTCCTCGGTTTACATCGCCAGCCCGCTTTTGCTCGCCTGGCCGGGCAAGGGGGCCGGAAAATCTTCCCGTGCGGGCAAGAAATCGGCGGCGAAGGCCTAGGCCCTGCGGGCGGCGTACCTAAGATCCCCTGCGGGCGGCGCGCCAAAGGCTTGTGGCTTAACGGCCCGTAACATCCCCAAGAATCTTCTGGTTTTATTCCGTGAAATAAAATGATTGGGGGTCGCCTTTAAGGCCGGGCATGTCAGATTCGGCGGAGGCGTTGCGAAGCGGTTTTGGTGCCCTGTCCGATCCGGCCGGAAGCCTAGTTTTTCGACTTGGTTTTTTCGGACAAATTTTCCGGTTTCTTCTCGGCCAACAGCGCTTCGATGAGATGGCGGGCCTTGGTGGATCCCCAGTCGCGGTAGCCGAGGCTTCCTCCGATGACATAACCCGCCCGGTTCACCAGAAAATTCGTGGGCGTATAGCGCGCGTTGAACATCGGGTGCACCTTGCCGGCCGGGTCGAGCAGGTTCGTGAAGGTGAGGCCGTATTTTTCGACGAAGGGTTTGACGAGCGACGTGTCCCGGTCCATCGAGATGGCGACGATGGTGAAACCCTGTTCCCGGTATTCGTTAAAAATCTTCTCGAAAGCGGCCCGCTCCCGTGCGCACCAGGGTCAGTAGGTCGTCCAGAAGTTGATTAAAATGACCTTGCCGACGTGGTCCTTGATCACGAATTCCTTGCCCACCAGATCGGGGAGCGTGAACGCCGGAAGCGGAACCGGCTTGATGGCCTGAACTTTCATCTCGCTCATCAGGGCCGATAAATTCAGGTCCTGGAGGCTCTTTTCGTGCTTCGCGGAGGCCCCCGGAACCGGCCCGGCGAGGACCGCAGCGAAAAGCGCAGCTACCGATAACATATTGTAATGTAATTGAATACGTCTCAATGCCCCTCTCCCAGTGGCGGTTAGCGGCCTTCCGGCATCTCATCTTGGGGTATAACCGGCGAAGGCCCGAAAAGATTCCCTCCGAAAAGAGTCTCTCCGGGCCCGCAGTCTGCAGGGGTCCCCGCGGGCTTTCCTGGGGTCTGCGGCTTCCCGGCCCTGCGCGCAAGCGGCCCTTTTTATCCGCTCTGGCCCCGGGTCCTGACGCCGAGCCTGAGCGCGTTCAGCCGGATAAATCCCTCGGCATCCTTGTGGGAGTAAATTGAATCCTCCTCGAAGGTCGCCAGCTCGGGCTGGTATAGATTGTTTTCGGACGGCGCCTTGCGCCCAACCACTTGGCAAGCGCCTTTGTAAAGCTTGACGCGGGCCACCCCCGTCACGGCGGCCATGGCCTGATCGATGGCCGCCTGAAGGAACTCCCGCTCCGGAGCGAACCAGAAGCCGTTGTAGACGAGCTCGGCGTACTTGGGGATAAGCGAGTCGCGCAGATGGAGCACCTCGCGGTCCAGGGTGAGCGATTCCACCCCTCTCCGTGCGCAGTGAAGCACGGTTCCGGCGGGGGTCTCGTAGACGCCCCTGCTTTTCATGCCCACGAAACGGTTTTCGACCAAATCCACCCGGCCCACCCCGTTCGCCCCGGCGATGGCGTTCAGCCGTTTCATGAGGGGGCAGGGGGCGAGAATATCGCCGTCGATGGAGACCGGATCGCCCCCCTCGAAACCGATCTCGACGTAGGCCGGCTTGTTCGGGGCATTTTCGGGAGACACCGAAAGGCGGAACATGTCCTCGGGCGGCTCCGCCCAGGGGTCCTCGAGGACACCCCCCTCGAAGCTGATGTGGAGAAGGTTGCGGTCCATCGAATAGGGTTTTTCGGCGGTGACCGGAACCGGGATGCCGTTCGCCTCGGCGTAGGCGATGAGTTGGTTTCTTCCGCCAAAGTCCCACTCCCGCCAAGGAGCGATGACCCGGATGGCGGGGTCGATCGCCTTGTAGGTCAACTCGAAGCGGACCTGATCGTTTCCCTTGCCGGTGGCCCCATGGCCCACGGCGTCCGCTCCGGTCTTCCGAACGATGTCCATCTGGCCCTTGGCGATGATGGGCCGCGCGATGGAGGTTCCGAGGAGGTAACTTCCCTCGTACACCGCACCGGCCCTGAGCATCGGAAAAACGTAGTCGCCGGCGAACTCGTCCCGAAGGTCGAGGACATGGCACTCGTCGGCACCCGTCGCGAGGGCTTTTTCCTCGAGGCCTTCGAGCTCTTCGTCGCCCTGCCCGACGTTGGCGGCGTAGGCCACCACCGCGCACCCGTATTTCTCCTTAATCCACTTGAGCATCACCGAGGTGTCCAGCCCGCCCGAGTAGGCCACTACGATTTTCTTGGGGTTAGACGCCATTTTTCTCTCCCGCCAGGAGTTCAAGAAGTATCTTCTGGGCGTGAAGGCGGTTTCCCGCCTGCTGAATGACCGCGCTCCGGGGGCCGTCGATCATTTCGTCCTCGACTTCCTCGCCCCGGTGGGCCGGAAGGCAGTGCATGAAAATGGCGCCCGGATCGGCATCCCGGAAGACGTCCTCGTTCACCTGATAGGGGGCGAGCGCCTTCTTCCGCCGGTTCGCCTCGTTTTCCTGGCCCATCGACACCCAGACGTCGGTATAGACGGCGTGGGCGCCGCTACAGGCCTCCTGGACATCCGAGGTGATCACTATCTCGGCCCCCGAGGAGGAGGCGAGGCCGCGCGCCCGGGAGACCACGCTTTCGTCCGGCTCGAATCCCGGGGCGCAGGCGGCGCTGATATTCACGCCGATCAGCGCCCCGACGAGGAGGAGGGAGTGGGTGACGTTGTTCCCGTCTCCGAGATAGGCGACCTTCAGGCCCTTGGCCCGCCCGAACCGCTCGCGCAAGGTGAGAAAGTCGGCGATTGCCTGACAGGGATGATATAGATCGGTGAGACCGTTGATCACGGGAATCGAGGCGTTCTCGGCGAGCTCTTCGATTCTGTCGTGTCCGAATGTGCGCACAATGAGACCGTCAACGTATTCGCTCAGCACCTTGGCGCTGTCGGCGAGGGTTTCTCCCCGGCTGAGCTGGGTGTCCTTGGGCGAAAGAAAGAGGCTGTTCCCGCCGAGCTGGGTCACCCCCACCTGGAAGGAAACCCGCGTCCGCGTCGAGGTTTTCTCGAAAAGGAGGGCGAAGTTCTTTCCCGCCAGGCTCGTGTGGCGCTTTCCGGCCTTGGTTTCCTGTTTCTGGACGACGGCTCTTTCGAGAAGGTCCAGCGTTTCCCCGGCGGTCAGCTCGAGGCCCGACAGGTAATCGCGTTTCGTCATTCCGCCATATCCTTTAGCGCGCCGTCCAGGAATTCGAGCAGCCGCCCGATCATTTCTTTTTCCACCAAGAGGGGAGGGATCAGCCGGATGACCGTTCCGACCGCGGCGAGCAACAAAAATCCTGCTTCGAGCGCCTTGGGCACGACGGAGGCGGCATCCCCGTCGATCTCGCAGCCGATAATGAGTCCTTTGCCCCGGACATCCTTGATGATCGGATGGCGGGTGGCCAGTTCCCGGAGCCCCGCGCGCGCGAATTCGCCCATTTCGGTGACATGGTCCAGAAAACCGGGGGCGAGGGTGGCGTCGATGGCCGCGCACCCCGCCGCCGTAGCGAGATAATTTCCGCCGAAGGTGGCGGCATGATCGCCCGGCTCGAAGGCCATGGCTTTGTCCGTAGCGACAATTGCGCCGACGGCGGTTCCGCCCCCCAGTGCCTTGGCCAGGGCCATGACGTCGGGCTCTACGCCAAAGTGCTCGTAGGCCCAGAGCTTGCCCGTCCGGCCCATGCCGACCTGAACCTCGTCGAACATGAGGAGCAGATCGTTGGCGTCGCAAATCTCCCGCAGCTCCTGGAGGTAGCCCTCCGAAGGAATGCGTATGCCGCCCTCGCCCTGGATGGGTTCGACCATGATCGCGCAGGTCTTCTCCGAAACGGCGGCAGCGGCGGATTCGACATCGTTGAATGGAATGTGCCGGAAGCCGGGAAGGAGCGGGGAGAAGCCCTTGTGGAACTTTTCCTGCGCCGTCGCCGAGAGCGAGGCCATGGTCCGCCCGTGAAAGCTCATGTCGAAGGTGAGGATTTCGTTGCGCCCCTCGCCGTGTTTTTTGTACGTATATTTTCGGGCGAGCTTGATGGCGGCTTCGCAGGCTTCGGTTCCGCTGTTGCAGAAGAACGCCTTGTCGGCGAATGAGTTTTCGCAGAGTCGCCTGGCGAGCTCTATCTGGGGCTCTATGTGATAGAGGTTCGAGACGTGAACGATTTCGCCGGCCTGCTTTCGGATGGCCTCGGTCACCCCCGGGTGGCAATGGCCGAGGTTGCAGACGGCGATGCCGGACACGAAGTCGAGGTATTCTTTCCCGTCGGCGTCCCAAACGCGGCAGCCCTCGCCCCGGACCAGGGCGACCGGATAACGGCCGTAGGTGGGGGCTACGTACTTTTCCGCGAGGGCGGTCAACTCCTGGTTCGACATCGGCGGTCCTTTCTGCGTGGCGGGATCAGGCGAGAATTTCGGTCCCGATCCCTTCGTCGGTGAACAGTTCGAGCAGGACGGCGTGGGGAACCCGGCCGTCAACGATGTGCGCCTTGTTGACGCCGCTCGAAAGGGCCCCGAGGCAGGCGTCCACCTTGGGGAGCATGCCCCCCTTGATGACGCCCGAGGCCTTGAGGCCGTTAATGTCGTCCCGGTTCAGGGTGCTCATCAGTCCGCCCTCCTCGTCCAGGATTCCCGGCACATCGGTCAGGAGGATGAATTTCTCGGCCCCGAGGGCGCCCGCGACGGCGCCGGCCGCCGAGTCGGCGTTGATGTTGTAGACCTTGCCGTCATCGCCGACGCCGAGGGGGGCGATGACGGGGATGAAGCCGCCTCCGGTGAGGTGGATGATGATGGCGGGGTCCACCCGGCTGACCTCGCCGACCTGGCCCAGGTCGAATTGGGTCTCGGCGCCGTCGTCGCCCGTCCGGCTGAGGGTGAGCTTGGTGGCCGAGGTGAGGCCGGCGTCCGAGCCCGAGAGGCCGACCGCCTTGCCGCCGTGTTGGTTGATGAGGCGCACGATACCCTTGTTGGTCGAACCGGCGAGGACCATCTCGACGACGCCGACGGTCTCCTCGTCGGTGACCCTGAGGCCCTCGACGAACTCGGAGGCTTTTCCGAGCTTGGCGAGCGTATCGCCGATCTGGGGGCCGCCGCCGTGGACGACGACGATGTTGATGCCGATGTATTTGAGCAGGGTGATGTCCTGGGCAAAGGGGGCGTGAAGCTCCTTTTGCACCTGGGCGGCGCCCCCGTATTTGACGACGATGGTCTGGCCGGCGAAGCGCTGCATGTAGGGCAGGGCCTCGACAAGGGTGGCCGCTCTGTCTTTCGGGTCCATTTTTTTACTCCTCGCCGGCGTAGGGCCGCATAAAGGGCCGGGCCGGGGCGGGGGGGCCTGCTCTGTCCCCAGGGTCCATTTTTCGCTCCCCGCGCCGCGCAGGCTGCGCCTGGGTCATGCCTGACCCGGCGTGTCCGTGCCGAGTGGGGCCGGGGCCTAGCGGGCATTGGCCCTGTGGGCTCGGGCTTATATCTCGCATCTCGGGTCGCGCAGGCTGCGCCTGGCAGGAGGGGAATATACACCGCCGGATCGGCTTGTCCAAGGGGAAAAGGGGGGCAGGGGGAGAAGAAAATGGGTTTGAGATCAATAGGTTAGCCGGGGTCGCTTGGCCGGGAGGAAGGGTGTTTGGCTGTAACTTAGTATTTAACAAATAGTTGTGCGGCATCCCGGAGCAGCATCGAACTCGTCTCGGGGCCACCTCGGGCCAGCCTCGGTGTCACCTCGGGACCGAGATCGAAATTTTCGGGTAGGCGCCCCGCCGGTCCTTGTCCCGGTGGGACTAGAGGATATAGCGGCTGAGGTCGATATCCTCGACGATGTCCTTGAGCTTCCCCCGAACGTAGGCCGCGTCAATCGTGACTTCCTCGCCCGCCATCTCGGGGGCCCTGAAGGAGATATCCTCGAAGACACGCTCCATGATGGTGTGAAGCCGCCGGGCGCCAATGTTTTCCATCGACTCGTTGATCTCCGCCGCAAACGATGCCACTTCCCTGACGGCGTCGCCGGTAAGGGAAATATGAACACCCTCGGTTTCGAGGAGAGCAGGGTATTGAATTACCAGGGCATTTTCGGGTTCGGTCAATATTCGGACAAACTCCTCTAGCCCGAGGGAATTGAGTTCCACACGGATGGGGAACCGGCCCTGGAGTTCGGGAATCAAATCCGATGGTTTTACCGAATGGAAGGCGCCCGCGGCGATGAAAAGAATGTGGTCCGTCCGGACAGGGCCGTGTTTGGTCTGGACAGTGCTTCCCTCGACGATGGGGAGGAGATCGCGCTGCACCCCTTCACGGGAAACGTCCGGTCCCTGATGGTTGGAAGAAGCCGCCGCAATTTTATCGATTTCATCGAGAAACACGATTCCCGACTGTTCTGTCCTTGTGATGGCTTCGGAATTAAGTTTTTCAGGGTCGATGATCTTATCGCCCTCTTCCTGGGTGAGAATTTTGAAGGCCTCGGGAACTTTCATCCGCCGGGTACGTGTCTGAGCCGGGAACATGCCGCCGAGCATATCCTTGATGTTGATTCCCATTTGTTCCATGTCCATACCGCCCAAAAGGTGAACTTCCGGGCTCTTGTCGGCAACTTCGAATTCCACCTCCCGGTCGTCGAGTTTTCCCTCGAGAAGCATAGTGCGGAATTTTTCACGGGTGCGGCCATAGTGTTCGTCACCTAGCGGGTCATTCGACTCGCCCTTATCGTTAATGCCACCGAACCCGGGAGGTTTGGGAAGAAGTAAATCGAGCAGCCGTGCCATAGCCAATTCTTGAGCCTTGGCGGCATTCTCCTCGCGGTACTCTTCTTGGACCATATTACGGGAAAGTTCGGCCAAATCCCGAACCATGCTCTCTACGTCGCGGCCGACGTAGCCGACCTCCGTGAATTTGCTGGCTTCCACTTTTATAAATGGGCTTTTCGTGAGGCGGGCCAAGCGGCGAGCAATTTCAGTTTTGCCGACTCCGGTTGGCCCAATCATAACTATGTTCTTTGGAGCGACTTCATCACGGAGATTCTCGGGAAGTTGTTGCCGTCTCCACCGGTTCCGAAGTGCAATAGCAACCGCGCGTTTGGCCTCGGCTTGACCGATCACATAGCGGTCAAGCTCTTCAACGATTCGAGTAGGGGTAAGGTTATCCATCATAGAACTTCGATCGAAATAGAGTTATTGGAATATATGCATAAATCAGCAGTGATCATGAGCGCACGCCGGACTATTTCCTCTGCCGAGAGGTCAGGTTCGAGACTTAGGATGCCTCGGGCCGCCGCTGTCGCAATAGAGCCTCCGCTTCCGATTCCAATCACCCCGTCGTCGGGCTCAATGATATCCCCTGTTCCCGAAAGGATGAGAGTTGTTTTATTGTCAGCGACCGCTAGCATGGCTTCAAGGCGCCGTAGAATTCTGTCAGTTCTCCAGTCCTTTCCCATTTCTACGGCTGCCCGCATAAGGTTTCCGTGGTATTCCTCAAGTTTTCCTTCGAAACGCTCGAAGAGGGCGATAGCATCCGATGCCGAACCGGCGAAACCGGAAAGAACTCCTCCCCCAGCCAGGCGACGGATTTTCACAGCCCCATGTTTGACCGCCGTGTCGCCCATGGTGACCTGTCCGTCTCCACCCAGGGCAGTCTGCTCTCTATAGCGGACAACCAGTATCGTAGTTGACCGAATTCGAACCGAGGTCATTCTCTCTCCTCTATACGGTGTTGTTCATTTATTTTTGAGGGTCCGTCTTTTATTCCCCCGTGCCCTAGGATGGCTTTCATCATATACCGCCTGCATGTGCGTAAAGTCCACCTGTGTGTATCGTTGGGTTGTGGATAGGCTTGAATGACCTAGCAACTCTTGAATGGAGCGAAGGTTGGCGCCACCCTCAAGGAGGTGTGTCGCCGCTGTGTGACGAAGCGAGTGAGGCGTAAAGTGGTATTGAAAATTACCAATTTTTTCATAATGGCGAAGGATGTTTCGAATCCGGTCCGTGGTTATACGCCCACCGCGGGAATTTTGGAATAGTGGAGACACCTTTTTCTCGGATTTGCTTGATTTATTTCGGAGAAACACGGGTCTAATCGTACGGTAGACTTCAATAGCCTTCGCCGCTTTTTTTGATATAGGGATAATTCGCTCCTTTTTCCCCTTGCCCTGAACACAAATTAATCGCTCTGAAATAAATAAATCGGAATCATCCAAAGCGACAAGCTCTCCTACCCGGAGGCCCGAACCGTATAGCATTTCAAGGATTGCTCTATCTCTGATGCCTTCCTCAGAATTCATGTCGGGCAATTCCATAAGTCGCACAGCATCGTCCACCGGTAGGTGTGTGGGCAATTGGTGAGGAGTCTTGAGCGAAGGGATGTCTGCCGTGGGATCACTGTCCAAAATTCCTTCACGACGCAAAAAACGGAAAAAATTCCGTACTGATGAAAGCCTGCGATTTGCCGTGGTTGCCTGCAGGTCCCTACGGTAGAGATCGGCGAGATACGAGTGGATAGCGGCAGTGTCCGCTTTATCCAGGGGCAGGGGTAACCCGGACCAACGAGTCAAGAATTTTTCAAAATCATTGAGATCCGACATATAGGCGCGGACGGTGTGCTCCGAAGCGCCTCTTACATCTCTGAGATGGGCTTTGAATTTTCCTAGAGATATATTTATTCCGCTGGAATCTTTTGTTTTTCGAGCCATGAATCGAGGTCCCTTAAGGCACGCTCTCCGACGCGTTTCCTTCGGTCGCGTTTTGTGACGCGCCTTTCAAAAGGCGGGAAAAGACCAAAGTTGATATTCATAGGTTGGAAACTTTTTTGTTTGGAGGTTGTAATATACTGTGTAAGAGCACCCAAAGAGGTGGTCGGCGGTGCTTCAAGGATCAAGTCACCCTCCAGCTTGGCAGATGCATAGATTCCGGATAGCAGGCCCGTAGCGGCCGATTCAAGATATCCTTCCACACCTGTCAATTGTCCAGCGACAAAAATATTTGAGTAACGTTTAATCTGAAGTGTATTCCGAACCAGACGGGGCGAGTTTATGAATGTGTTCCTGTGCAAGCTTCCATAACGCAAGAATTTTGCATGTTTTAAACCCGGCAAATTTCGGAATACTCGTTTCTGCTCAGGGTAACGTAAGCGAGTTTGAAACCCCACCATTGAGAAAAAATCTCCGGTTAGATCTTCCCTGCGCAGTTGGACGACAGCATGGTAAGTTTCGCCAGTTTCGGGGTGTTCGATGCCGACGGGTTTCATTGGACCGTAGGCCAATGTCTCCTTGCCGCGCAACGCCATTTCTTCCAGTGGAAGACAACCTTCAAAGAATATTGCCTTCTCAAAGTCCCTCAGTGGAACCTTTTCTCCTTCTAGAAGGTCATTATGGAATTTTTCATATTCGCTTTCATCGAGTCCAATATTTATGTAATCGCCCTCGTCACCCTCGTCCATTCCTTTTCCATAGCGTGAACCTAGAAAAGCCGTTGACATATCGATACTATCCGCATGGAGAATAGGTGAAATAGCATCATAAAAATAAAGATATTTTCCCTGCGTTAAACGAGCAATTTCGGCCGAAAGGGCGGGGCTTGTAAGTGGGCCGGTGGCTATGATAGTTGGATGTTCATCCTCAAGAGATACAATTTCCTCTCTAATAATCTCTATTGAAGGGTGATTTTCAATTTTCTCGGTCACTTTTTTGGAGAATAAATCCCGGTCCACTGCCAGAGCAATTCCGGCAGGTACTCTCGTTTCATCGGCCGTCTTAACGATTAACGAGTCGAGCCGGCGCATTTCCTCTTTAAGCAAACCCGAAGCATTTTCAAGAGCATTTGAGCGAAGGGAATTAGAGCACACGAGTTCTGCAAGATTATCAGTCTGGTGGGCCGGAGTAGATTTAACTGGCCTCATTTCAAATAGTTGCACCACAATTCCGCGATTCCCCGCCTGCCAAGCCGCCTCGGAGCCAGCAAATCCCCCTCCAATGATTCTAAGTTTTTTACTCAAGCCGAATTCCTTTTGTCCTGCATTAATTCAGTGCCGATTTCATTCCCCAACCTTTCAATTATATCCGGTGGCGGGTCCACCTGATAATTGCAGGATTTTTGGGGACAGGTTAGCTGTGGTCCGTTTTTCTTGGTGGTTTTGAGTGTGATATGGGGATGCTCGCAAATTGGGCAAGTATTTTCGATAGG
>PVBE012936342.1_pt1 | contig 57739 bp, 56 predicted proteins | sample 1631181 | NCBI WGS metagenome assembly PVBE01 (sample SAMN08397723, study PRJNA350692) | Marine metagenome, whole genome shotgun sequencing project. | isolation source: water | place: Pacific Ocean | collected 2012-04
AATGAGTGGGGACGCACGCACAACCAGCACGTCTACGATCAACTGGCATTGGACTACCTTCTGCTGCCGCAGCTGCGTCAGCCCCTGTTCGACTGCATGGGAGACGAGCCGGAGGGCATCCAGACGATGTATTTCTGGAAGGGCTCGGAGCAGCGTCAGCACCAGGATGCATATTACCTGCCAGGCTGCATGTCGGCCTGGCTTGCCTTTGTTGATGTCAGCCGGGACAACGGCACGATCTGGGTGCAACCGGGTTCCCACAGGCGTCGTCTTCTTCCACGGCGCGTTAATCCATCGGGGCGGTGAGATTCTGCAGCCCGAGTCTGACCGCCACGTGCTGGCCAATCACTACATCCCGTATGGCTTCGACGACTGGCCGCACACCTCCTGGACACGACACGGCTTTGACGGCGCTGGGCGCCGGCATCCGGAACCTGCATGACCAAAGGAGAACAAGATGGCCGATGACGCGCTCCTCATCGTCAGTACCCTGACCGACGACGAGGGCATCTTCGTGTACCGTATCGCCGATGGCGATGGCCGGCTGGAGCTGGTCCGACAGACGGCACAATCGATCAGCAACCCCTTCTTCATCGATCTGCATCCACAGCTCGACGTGCTCTACAGCATCACAGATCCGGGGGGAGAGCGCCTGGTATCGGCCCTGTCACTGGATCGCGCCGGCGGCGAGCTGTCGCTGATCAATCAACAGCCCACGCACGGTGGCTATCCCTGCTACGTGGCGGCGGATCCCTCGGGCAGGGCGGTCGTGGTGGCCAACTACGACGGTGGCAGCGTCGCCTCGTATCCGCTGGCGGCGGATGGTTCGCTGCAGCCGGCCGGGTCGTTCATTCAGCACGTGGGATCGAGCATCGACGAGAACCGGCAGCAGGAGCCCCACGCTCACTGCTTCTGGATCGCCGCCGACGGCCGCTTCGCTTTCGCCAACGACCTGGGCACCGACCAGGTCATGATCTATGCTCTCGATGTGGAAAAGGGTACCCTCGCACCCGCAGAGCAGCCCTTTGCGCGAGTGCGCGCCGGTGGCGGGCCCCGCCACTTCACCATCGCTCCCGACAACCGTCACGCCTACGCCATCAACGAACTGGGTAACACCATCACCGCTTTCGACTACGACGCCGAGCGTGGTTTGTTGCTCGAGCAGGGCATGGTGCCGACCCTGCCGGAAGGCTACGACGGGGTGACACACACGGCCGATCTGGCGGTGACGCCAGATGGGCGGTTTCTCTATGGTACCAACCGCGGCCACGACAGCGTCGCCATGTTCACCCGTGACACCGACAGCGGGGAACTGACGCCGAACGGTATCGAGCCGAGTCGCGGCGGCATGCCGCAGAACCTGACGATCACGCCGGAGGGAAACCTGCTGTTCCTGTGCAACACGAAGGGCGACAAGGTAGTGGCCTTCCGCATCGACGGGGACAACGGCAGGCTGGAGTTCAGCTGCGAGACGGCCATGCCGGCGCCCGTGTGCGCGGTGCTCGGATAGTGTCCTGTCGCAGAGATTTATCGATATTCGTCCGCCGAGCCATCCCGGCTCGCGGCGTTGCGCTCGCTCTGTGTATCCCACCGATACGCATCGATCGCGCGCCTTGCGACCCGGGCGTCTCGACGACCGAATCTCATCAACCTATCTCTGCGACAGGACACCGTATCATGGCCAAGATCTTCAACCCCGAAAGGATGGCCAGGCTCGAGGCCCCGGAGCGTGCCGCCTGGCAGAAGCCTGATGAGATCGTCTCCCGTCTGGATTTGCAGGAAGGGGCTGTCGTAGCCGAGATCGGCCCCGGGACGGGGTACTTTACTGTGCGCCTGGCTGCGGCGGTGGGCCCCAAAGGCAGGATTCACGCTCTCGACCTGCAGGCGGAGATGCGAGCTGCTCTCAAGGAGCGGTTGACAGCTGCGGGGATCGACCACGTGGATGTGGGTGGGTGCGGTCCGGTGGAGACGGGGTTGGAGGACGCTTCGGTGGACCTGGTCTTCCTGGCCAATCTGACCCACGAATACGATGACCTGACCGCCGGACTGCGGGAGTGTGCTCGCATCACACGGCCGGGCGGCCGCATCGTCGTGGTGGACTGGAAGGCGGAGGAGATGGACACCGGTCCGCCCCTCGATCACCGTGTGTCGGAGGAGACTGTCATCGGAATCGCGGAAGGTCTCGGGTTGTCACTGTCGGCAAGTGAGACGATCCTGCCCTACCACTACTTTCTGCTGTTTGGTGTGTGAGAACAGGAACGTCTCTTGCGAATCACCGATTTCAGCCACATCGTGCCGGTGTCGAAGATCGACATCACGGTAGGCACCCGTGCACCAAAGGTGGCGGAGGTGGACCGGACGACGACGGTGCCGAGGACGGCCGACATCCGGCCGCGGGGGATGGGCCTGGCTGTTGAACCCCCGCGCGAGGGCCCGTTCCCGTCGGTTGCCCCACATCTTGGATTTCGCCTCGACGTCTTCGCCTGAGGTGCCGCAGTCTACACCATCTGCTTGAGGAATCGTCCGGTGTGACTCGCCTTGCAGCGGGCCACATCCTTCGGTGTGCCTTCCACCAGGACTCTCCCGCCCCCGCGCCCACCCTCCGGCCCCAGGTCGATGACGTGGTCGGCTGTCTTGATGACATCGAGATGGTGCTCGATGACGATCACCGTGTGACCGGCAGCGACCAGCCGATGGAGGCAGTCCAGCAACCTTGATATGTCGGCCAGGTGCAGACCTGTCGTCGGTTCGTCGAGGATGTAGAGCACATGACCACGCCGCTGCAGCTTGCTCAGTTCCGTGGCCAGCTTGATGCGCTGGGCCTCACCACCCGACAACGTCGTCGCAGACTGACCGAGAGTGAGGTACCCCAGCCCGAGGTCATCGAGGATGGCGACCTTGGGGCCGATGGCTTTCTCCCCGGAGAAGAACTCGGCGCCTTCCTCGATGGACATGTCGAGGATATCAGCGATGGTACGGTCGTTCCACATCACCTGCAGCGTGTCGGCATTGTAGCGCTTGCCTTTACAGGCGGCGCACAGCACCTCGACATCGGGCATGAAGTACATCTTGGTGCGGATCGAGCCCTCGCCCTGGCACTCCTCGCAGCGCCCGCCCTTCACGTTGAAGCTGAAGCGGCCTGGTTTGTAACCGCGTGACTGAGCCGCGTCGGTGGCGGCGAAGAGGGAGCGGATGTTGTCGTAGAAGCCGATGTAGGTCGCCGGGTTGGAGCGGGAGTTGCGGCCGATGGGGGACTGGTCAATGGCGATGACGCGGGTGACGTGATCGATACCATCGACGGCGTCATGGTCGCCGGCCAGCGTACGGGTGTCGACGAGCTCCTTCCACAGTCGTTTGTAGAGGATGTCGCTGACCAGGGTCGACTTGCCCGAGCCGGAGGCGCCGGTGACAGCGATGAAGCTGCCGAGAGGGAACTCGACGGTGAGATCCTGCAGGTTGTTCTCACGGGCGCCGTGCACGATGAGAGCCTTGCCGTTGTCGTGTCCGTTCGTCCGCGGCGCGGCGGCAACTCGATCGTTCGTCGACCCGACAGGTACTGCCCTGTGGGGGACTCCTTGCATTTGAGGATCTGGCTGAGCGTACCCTGTGCAACCACCTCGCCCCCGTGGATCCCGGGCCCCGGCCCCATCTCGATGACGTGATCGGCGGCGCGGATCGTCGACTCGTCGTGCTCGACGACGACGACGGTGTTGCCGAGATCGCGCAGTGACTTCAGGGTGGCGATCATCTTGGCGTTGTCCTTGGGATGCAGCCCGATGGAGGGCTCGCCGAGGACGTAGAGCATACCCATCAGGCCGGAGCCGATCTGCGTCGACAGGCGGATGCGCTGGGCTTCGCCGCCCGAGAGAGTGCCCGATGCCCGGTTGAATGTGAGGTAATCGAGGCCGATGCCGAGCAGCAGCCTGAGTCGGCTCCGGATCTCGTTGAGGACCTGCCTGCCGGCGTCGGCCCCTTTCCCCCTGGGCTTGAGTTTGTCCATGAACTCGGCGAGTTCGTCGAAATGCAGGTCACCAAAGTCATGTACGGTGCGTCCCTCCACCTTGAACAGCAGCCGCGTGTGACGCAGCCGGGAGCCGTGGCAGTCCTGGCAGGGGGAGTCCACCATGACGCTGTTGAGCCAGCGCTCCATGCCCGAGTTGGCCACGTCTCTCTGACGGTACCGGCGGTAGTTGCGCTCGATGTTGTTGCAGATGCCACGAAACTGTGCCTTGTGCCGCAACCAGCGTTCCTTTTTCTCCTTGGCATCCGGCGGCATCATCAGCTTGAAAGGCTTGTCCAGTCCGAAGAGGATCGTGTTGCGGACCTTCTGTGGCAGGTTCTCCCAGGGCTCGTCGAGGTCGAATTTCAGCCGCTGCGACAAGGTGTAGATGACGTGACCCCACCAGTTGTCGGGCCTGTAGGTGAAGGCCTCGCGGATGAAGCAGCCGCCGCGGATGCTGCGTCTGGTATCGGGCACCAGCAGGTCGGGGTGGGTCTTCTTGTCCATGCCGATACCGCCGCACGTGCGGCAGGCGCTCTCGGGGTTGTTGAACATGAAGAACTCGGGTGAGATGTCCCCGTAGACGAAGTGGTGGGTCCGGCTGCCGAAGTTCTTGTGGAATCTGGCTTGCGTGGTTTTGCCGACGCCGTCGAGGATGTGCACGGCCAGCAGACCGTCGCCGACGAGCAGAGCGTGCTGGATCCCCGCCTTCAGCTGCTTGTCGACGTCCGGACCGATGACGAAGCGGTCGACGAGGACGTCCATCTCACCGACAGAGGACTCGTCCAGATCCACTTCGTCGGACAGGTCGACGACCTTGCCATCCACAAGGACACGGCGGCAGCCCTGCTTGCGGATGTCGTTGAAGAGGGTCTCGAGCTCTTCATCGTAGTAGGGGAACACAGGGGCGCGCAGCTCGACGGTGGCGCCCTTGGGCAAGGCCATCACGGCATCGAGGATGCGCCCCGTGGTGACCACCGGCGTGGGCTCGCCCGTGCGTGGGCACTCGGCCTCGGCAACGGTGGCGAACAGCAGGTTGAGATACCCGGCGATGTCGGTGAGGGTGCCGACGGTGGAGCGCGGGTTGCGACCCACCGTCTTCTGCTCGATGGAGATCACCGGTGACAGACCGTGGACGAAGTCGACGTCGGGCTTTTCCACCTGGGCGATGAAGCGTTTGGCGTAGGTGGACAGAGACTCCATGTAGCGCCGTTGGCCTTCGGCATAGAGAGTGTCGAAAGCCAGGGACGACTTGCCGGAGCCGGACAGGCCGGTGACGACGACGAGTTGGTCTCGCGGCACCTCGAGGGAGACGTTCTTCAGATTGTGCACGCGGGCGCCGTGGATGGCGACAGTGGCGCGGCGTTCGGTCCCGGGGCGCGCCTTCGTCCTGGCCATGGTCAGTCCTCGTTGTAGAAGAAGGCGAGCTCGTCGACGTCGATCTGGCTGCGAGTGGTCAGTCGTACAGGTGTAGAGACCTTATCGATGAGGCCGATGTCGGCAAGGTACTCGCAGCCTGCCACGACCTGGTTGACGTCGTGGGTGCGATCGAAGTGGTGGTCGATCGCCGTGGCCGAGCAGGCATCCCCCGCGGCTCGGAGATACTCGAAGACCGGCTTGAACAGCCGTTTCGCCTTGCGTTCCAGGTAGGCGTCGGCCGTGTCCAGCGCCTGGCCAACCGCCTTCTTTGTCTTCTTCCTGTTCAGCAGATCGGTGTAGATGACCTCGAACAGTTCCGGGTTGAGGCGCTGTCCCTGGGGAAGGACCTCACGGCCGATAATCTCGCCGGCAAGACCGGCCTCGATCTGAGCGAGAAATTCTGCTGCACGGATGAGCCAGATCGCAGTCAGCTCGAGATCGCCGCGGGTGACGAGCCACTTGCGCGCCTTGTAGAGGTTGTAGGCGGCGCCAGCGCCGGAGCGCAGCAGCTGGAAATCGGTATCGCGCGAGCCGATGTGGTGCAGCTGGTCGAACAGGGACTCGATGGTGGGGTCCTTGGTGAACAGCAGCTTGCTCTTGGCGTACGTCGAGTGGGAGAAGGAGTTCGTCGACGCCCCCTCGATGCTCTTCTTGAAGCTGTCCCTGGGGGTGACGGAGGTGTGGATATTGATGTCGTCCACGACCAGCGACACCCCATGGCCTTTGGTCTTCTTGTCGTCGGTGCAGATGAGGACGAGATCGATGTCGGACTTGTCGTAGACCTCGTCGTGAGAGAGGCTGCCGCAGAGAATGGCGGCGAGGATGTGCCGGTCCTGCTGGACCTGTTCGATCAGCTGGTCGAGGGCCGCTTCGAAGCGCTGGCGGGCGTTGGGGGGTCTTCTCACCATGCCGTCACGGTATGGTGTGGATCGAACACGGGCAAGACTGCTGTCGGGTCACCGTCCAGGTCCCGCGGGCGCGGGGCCTGGACTGAATGATCAGCCTGTCGGGACCCGCTCCGGCAGAGATGACGTGGCCAGTTCTCGGCCAGCGGCAAGGGCCGCCAGATTGAGGTCGGCCGTTCCCGGCGGCACAAGCTCCCGCACGGACTGCTCCAGGCTCTGGCGTCGCACGATGTCGGTACGTCCAACGCCATAGCCGAGGGCTACCATATTGGCGACGATGGCCCGTTCGAAGCGATCCTGGGCGATCTGTGTGAAGGGTTCACCACAAGCCCGGTCCCGCAGGGCGACAGGCACATCGGGTACCAGTTCGCTCTCGGTGATGAGCTGACCCTCAGGGGTCAAGTCGCCGCCGTACTTATGGCATGCCAGCTGCGACATCACCACCATGAGGTCCGGCTGCGTGACCTCCGTGTAGAGGATGGGCACGTCGGCAAAGATGACCTCTGCCCGCGCGCCGCCCCCACGTGCCTCGGCGCCATAGGACTGGTTCTGCACAACCTGTCTGCCGTCGAGCATGCCGGCTCGGGCCAGCACAATACCGGCGAGCACCACCCCTTGGCCGCCGAAACCGGCGATCCGGATCTCCTGACGTCCCTGTTCCATGACGCTATCGCTCCCCCCCGGTGGTGGCGCCCACGAGTTCGCCAACAACCCACTTGTCCTGGAGTTGCCCGGGTGAAAGGCTGGCCGCCTGGCGCAAGGGCACGGACTGGTCCTGCATGATCTCGTGCATGCGTACGGCGGAGCCCTCGCCTGAGAGCTTGCCGAAATGGACCGGGCACTGGCTCATGACTTCGATGAAGGCAAAGCCCTCGTGAGTCAGGGCTCGCTTGACGGAACGCGTAATGAAGCGCGGCTGCGCCGTCGTCCAGCGCGACACGTAGGTCGCTCCCGCCGCCTCCACAAGCCGACACAGATCAAAGGGGCGGCCCTCCGCGCCGTAGGGCGTCGTCACCGTCCCCACACCTTCCGGTGTCGTCGGCGCCACCTGGCCGCCCGTCATGCCGTAGATGCGGTTGTTGACGCAGATCACCGTGAGATCGAGATCGCGCCGCGCCGCGTGGATGAGGTGATTGCCGCCGATGGCTGAGAGATCGCCATCGCCGCTGATGACGATGACACCCGCCTGCGGCCTGGCCAGCTTGACGCCGGTAGCGAAGGCCAGGGGCCGGCCGTGTGTCGTATGCAAGGTGTCGGCGTGGAAGTAGGGGCTGGGGATCCAGCCGGCGCAGCCGATGCCGCAGACGAAGACGAAGTCGTCCATGTCGGCGCCGTCGTCATCAATAGCACGCAGGACACTGTGGGCGATGACGCCATCGCCGCAACCGGGGCAGAAGGTGGTGGCCTCGGCGCCTGGTCGCAGGTACTTCCCCATGGGGTGTTGAGTTGATGTCGTCATGCCGCCACCGCCTGCAGTACGTCCTCGGGACGATGCAGCGTGCCGAGAATCCGAGGGGGCAGGCCATCGACCTCCGACCGGCGTCCCACGGCTGCCTGCACATAGGGCAGCATCTGCCCGAGGTTGTTCTCCAGGACCAGCACACGTTTGGCATCCTGGCAGAGCGCTGCCAGTTCGGTGTCGGCGAAAGGCCACACGGTGATAGGGCGGATCCAGCCGACGGCCTGACCCGCCTCCCGGGCACGGGTGGCGATGGCCTGAGCGGCGCGTCCCACACCTCCCCAGCCGATGAGGATGACCTCAGCATCCTCAGTATCGCCTGAGCGGACGTCCATCAGATCGTCCCGGGCGTGGCGGATCTTGCCGCTCAGCCGGCGCACATAGTGATCGAGGGCCTCGGCGTCGACGACATTGCGCATGCCGGCCTCGTCGTGACAGGACCCGGTGACGTGTGCCTTGAGGCCATGACCGAACAGTGGCATGGGCGCCACCTGCTCATCGAGGAAGCGGGGCGCGCCGTTGCCGTCGGCAGTGGCGACGCGGCGCGGCGTACACACCACCGTTGCCGGGATCTCGACGATCTCCCGCATGTGCCCCACGGCGGCATCGGCGAGCAGGAGCACGGGGGTGCGCAGGCGTTCGGCCAGATCGAAGGCACGCACCGTCAGATCGAACATCTCCTGCGCTGACGAAGGCGCCAGGGCGACGATCTCATAGTCGCCGTGTGAGCCGCGGGCGGCCTGCACCATGTCGCTCTGCGACGGAACGGCAGGGATTCCCGTAGACGGCCCCCCACGCTGCACGTCGACGACGACGCAGGGAGTTTCCGTGCTCACGGCATAGCCGATGTTCTCCTGCATGAGGCTCATGCCTGGACCGGACGTGGCTGTCATGGCCATGGCGCCCGCCCAGGAGGCACCGATGACGGCACCCATGGAGGCGATCTCGTCCTCCATCTGGATGAAGACACCGTCCCGAGGCGGCAGCTCCCGGGCCAGATGTTCGGCGATTTCCGTCGCCGGCGTGATGGGATAGCCGGCAAAGAACCGGCAGCCGGCGGCCAGAGCGCCCTCGGCACAGGCAGCATTGCCCTGCAGCAGGCGGGTTTCGGCGGTCATGACAGTCTCCTCCAGTTGGCAGTCTCTGCTCAAGCTGCGGCAGCGATCTGCTCGAGCCAGATCGCCAGGTCGGGGCAGTGCAGGACACACAGTGTGCAGCCGTTGCACTGCTGGCTGGCAGACGCTTCGACGGGATGTACGCCACGCTGGTTCATGCTGTCGGCGATGCGCAGCACGTCCTGGTCACAGACGGCCAGACACAGACCGCAGCCCTCGGTGCCCTTGCACATGGCACCGTCAACATGCACGTGATACTGCTTCTTTGGGGCCACCTTCGTACTCCTTTCAGGTCGGAGACGACATCAGGCTCTGCACCGCCTCGACGACGCAGCCCGGAGATCTGGCCACCTGCACGCCGGCCGTCTCGAAGGCATTGATCTTATCCGTCACGGTGCCGCTGCCCTCGCGCACAAGGGCGCCGGCATGGCCCATGGGCACGCCGGTGACGGCACACTGACCGGCAACATACGCAACGAGGGGCGTGTGCATCTCATGGGCAGCGAAACGAGCGGCACGCTCCTCCTGGTTGCCGCCGACCTCGCCAACGAGGACGACCGCCTCGGTCTCGGTGTCGGCATCGAACAGCCGCAGCAGATCGACGACATCGGTACCGACCACCGCGTCAGCGCCGAGACCGACCACGGTGCTCTGACCGAGTCCGGCGGCCGACAACTGGGCACTGACCTCGTAGCTCAACGTCCCCGAACGGGAGACGACACCTATGGGGCCCGATTGAAAGAAGCGGGCCGGCATGATGCCTACTTTGCACCCCTCGGGTGTGATAACACCGGGTGTGGCCGGCCCGATGAGACGGGCCCCGGCGGCTTCGACACGGGCGCGAATGCGCATTGTCGTGTGTACGGGGATGCCTTCGGTGATCAATACGAGCAGGCGCAGGCCGGCTTCGATGGCTTCGGTCGCGGCGGCTTCAGCGACAGCTGGAGGTACGAAGAGCAGGGACATGTCGGCGTCAACATCGGCCATGGCGTCGGCCACATGATCGAAGACCGGAACCCCCTGTTCGAGGGTCCCGCCCTTGCCGGGGGTTACGCCGGCAACGATCTGCGTGCCCTCGGCGAGCATGTACTGCGTCTGGACTCGGCCCACGCGGCCGGTGATACCCTGCACCAGGACCCGGGTATCGCCGTCGACGAGAATACTCACGCGGTACGCTCCCGCATCTGGCTGAGCAGCACGGCAACGGCGGCTTCGGTGGCAACGTCGCGGACCACCGTCACGCCGGCGGCTTCCAAGACCTCCCAGGTCTCTTCCTGGTGGTTACCCAGAGCCTTGGCGACGACGGGCACCCCGACGCCAGTGGCCATCACATCGGCGACCCCGAGGGCCCCCTTGTGGATCGGGTTGATGCCACCATAGACGTTGATGAGCACACCCTTCACGCCATGACAGGCGAGTACCCGGCGCATGGCACGGGACATCAGCTCGCGACTGATGCCGCCTCCGGTCTCGAGAAAGTTGGCCGGCCTGGCGTGTTCCGAGATCAGGTCCATACTCGCCATACCCAGTCCGGCGCCAGAGCAGATCAGCCCCACATCCCCACCGAGTTCGACGAACGTCATGCCGCCGGACCGCTCGCGACGGACGCTGCCGCCGTCGTCGCGCAGTGGCAACCCGGCCATCTCGCGTGCCGCGTCGTCGAGTTCGATGACGGCATCGGCGGCGATCACACCACCATCGGCGACCACGGCGAGAGGGTTGATTTCGACGGTCAGCGCCTGCCGCGAGATGAACACGTTCCACAGTTGACGCAGGACATTGGTGATCCCCTCGGCAGGTTCGGCACCGGCCGTGCGTACCAGCTCAGCGATGTCTCCCGTCGACGGCCCGGTGAGGGGATCGACGACGAGGCGTGCGGGCAAGTTGCCGGTCCGGGCCTGATCCTCGACGTCGACGCCACCCAGCCCCAGCAGCAGCAGCGGACGGCCGCGCTCCATATCGATGGTGACGGCAGCATACAGTTCGGTAGCGATCTCGAGACGCTGCTCGATGAGCAGCTCCATGGGTATCTGACCGCGGCACGGACGCTGCAACATCCCGGCGGCGGCGGCCGACGCCCGTTCAGGGCCGGCGACGATCTCGATGCCTCCGTCGCGTCCCCGGCCGCCAGCCAGCACCTGCGCCTTGACCACCACGGTGTCGCCCAGCCGCTGCATCGCCGCCGGCACGGCCTGGGCGGCGGCGACAACCGCACCTGCCGGTACGTCGATCCCGGCCTGCCGCAGAATTGCCTTGCCTTCGTACTCGTGCAGTCGCACGTCGTTCTCCTCTTCCGGAGGGGCAGCAACCCCTGTGCCCGCGGCAATCGCCCGGTTTCTCCTCCCGGTGGACGGCGGAAAGGCGGACCCGACGATCTGCCGACAACTCCAGGTGGGACCTGGGTGTCCCATTAGATGCCGACGGATTCAGTCGCTATGCTATGCCCATGTTGAGGTCCACACCAGGTACTGACGAATTCAGGGAGGGGGGGGAAGCAATGGCAGACCCGAGAGAGTGGATTCAGTTCGAGGGAGGCAAGGGCTCCGGAACGAAGCGACACATCGTTCTGGTGAGTGGCGATGAGGAATACCGCTCGGAGGAGACCATGCCCATGCTGGCGAAGCTACTGGCGACCCATCACGGCTTTGACTGCACGGTGCTGTTCGCCATCGATCCGGGCAGCGGCGAGATCGATCCCCAGTGTCAGACGAACATACCCGGGCTGCATCATCTGGTTGACGCTGATCTCATGATCATATCGACGCGCTTCCGCGAACTGCCCGATGACCAGATGAAGCACATCGTCGACTACACCAACTCCGGTCGGCCCGTCATGGGTCTGCGTACGGCCACGCATGCCTTCAAGTACACCCGCAACCCCGACAGCCCCTACGCCAGGTACGACTGCAACAGCGACGTCTTCGAGGGGGGGTATGGCCGCCAGGTGCTCGGGGAGACGTGGATCAGCCATCACGGACATCACGGTCACGAGAGTACACGCGGTGTGATCAATCCGGACTGCGCCGACCATCCGGTCCTGCAGGGCGTTGAGGATGTGTGGGGTACTACGGATGTCTACACCGTGGGACAGCTGACAGGCAGTGCCGAGATCCTTCTCGAGGGTCAGGTCCTCACCGGGATGGACCCCACCGATGGGCCGAAGCCTGACACGCCGACAATGCCGATCGCCTGGACCAGGCAATACACTGGCGACGAGAACAAGGCCTGCCGGGTCTTCTGCACAACCATGGGAGCTGCTTCCGACCTGACGTGCGTCGACCTTCGTCGGCTGCTGGTGAATGCCGTCCACTGGTGCCTGGAAGAATCGATCGACGGGACCGCCTGCGTCGATCCCGTCGGGGCCTTCGATCCCACGTATTTCGGTGTCGGCAAGCACAAGAAGGGACTGCGTCCCTCAGACTATCTGATGTGACCACACGAACGATCAAATAGCGGAGACATAGCATGTTCAAGAGCGCCATCCTGGGCTGTCGTGGCCGGGCACGGGCACACGCCAAAGCCTACGAAAGCATCGAGCGCGGCACGGCGGCAGCGATCTGTGACATGAATGAGGAGGCCCTGCAGGAGTTCGGTGACTCCTTCGGTATCGATCAACGCTACACCGACATCGATCAGATGCTGGAGAAGGAGAAACCGGACCTGCTCCATATCGTCACCGCACCTGTGCTGCGCGGCACGGCTGAGCCGATCCGTTATCCGCTGATGAACATCGCCTCCGAGCACAAGGTGCCGGCGGTCATCATCGAGAAGCCGATTGCGGTCATGGGGGAGGACTGGCGCCAGATCCGTGATCTGTCGGAGCAGAGCGAGACGAAGTTTGCGGTCAATACTCAGCTCCATTTCCACCCGCAGAACCTGGCACTCAAGAAGGATGTGGCGGAGGGAAAGATCGGCGAGATCAAGCTGATCGAGGCCAGTTCGCGCAACCCGCCCGTCGATCAGGCACCGCACGTGTTGCAGCTCATCTCCTCGTATATCAACAATTCACGCCCAGTGAAGGTGATGGGGCAGATCGCCGGCAAGAACCAGCTCGCCTCCGACCAGCCCTCACCGGACAACGCGACGGCACGGATCGCCTATGAGAACGGCGTGCGCGCCTCCGTGACCTTCGGGCCCGAGATGGCGATCCGTGTTCTTCCGGACACCGGCAACCATCGTCACAAGCGTGTCTGCGTCTTCGGCAGTGAGGGCTTCGTCCACTGGCGTTTCGAAAGCTGGGAGAAGTACACGCCCGAGAGCGGCTACCAGGGCGGCGACCTGGACTATGGCGAGCAGGACGCCGTGGCCCAGATCGGGCTCACCGAGGCCATGCTCGACTGGCTCGAGGACGAGAGCAAGGTGCATCCGACCAACCTGAAGCAGTCTCTGGCGGAGTTCAATCTGCTGCTTGGCATCTATCAGAGTGGATCGATACGGGAGCCCATCGATCTGCCCTTCGATCCGCCCGACAAGTTCATCGAGCACATGCAGAGCATCCTGTAAAGGAGCTGAAACCCACGTGATTGTCAGTCGAACGACCAGAGCCGAGATCCTGGCCAAGCTGCAGCGCAAGATCCAGGTGCGGAAACCGATCTTTATTGCCAGCGCCGGCAGCGGACTGGTGGCCAGCCTGCTGGAGAAGGCAGGAGCAGATTGTGTGAACACCTTCTCCGGAGCGCGCCTGCGCAGCAACGGCATGGGTACCATGTCGATGTTGTGGCCGATCCTGGATTCCAACAAGCAGACCCTCGACTACACGGAGCAGGACATTATGCCGGCCATCACCGGCGATGCCTTCATCTGTGCCTGCATCAATGCCAACGATCCTCTGAAGGACATGACGACCGTGCTCCATCGCCTGAAGGGGATGGGTGTGATGTCGGTGTCCAACATCGGACCGTCGATCAGCTACTACGACAAGGACAGCCATATCTACCAGGTCCTGACCAAGAGTGGTATCACCTTCGAGCACGAGGTGGCGATGCTGAAGCTGGCCAGGGAGATGGATATGGTGAGTGTCGCCCTGGCGTTCGATCTCGAGGACAGCCTGCAGGTGGTGGAGGAGGCTCAGCCAGACGTCTTCTGTTTCCACGCCGGGACCACCAAGGGCGGCCTGAAGGGGTTTGATTCCGGCGAGACGATCGAGGAGACGGCATTGCGCACCGAGGAGGTCTACCAGAAGGTGCTGAGTATCAAGCAGGACCTGATCCTGATCGGCCACGGCTCGGCCATGGAGACACCGGAAGATGGGCAGTACATGCTCGACCATACCTCGGGGCACGGCATCTGGACGGGATCATCCACAGAGCGGATTCCCATCGAGAAGGCGGTCATGGAGACGGCGTCACAGTTTGCCAACCTGTCCTTCCAGGACTGAGCCATGAAAAAGACGATCGCCGTACTGGCAACTCTCGACACCAAGGGTCAGGAGTCCAACTACATCCGAGAACAGATCGAGCAGCTGGGTGGATCGGCAATGCTGATCGATATGGGTGTCGTCGGTGAGCCGGGAACACGCGCCGATATCCAGCGTGGCGAGCTCGCCGCTGCCGGCGGTACGCCTCTCGAGGACATTCTCAAGGACCCGAACCGGCAGGACGCCTCACCGGTGATGGTGGCCGGTGCGACGCAAATCGTCGGCAAGCTGGTCGATGAGGGGAAGATCCATGCCATCATCTGTCTTGGGGGGACCCAGGGAACGTCAAACGGCAGCCTGGTCCTCCAGGCGCTGCCCTACGGCTTCCCCAAGATCATGGTGTCCACCATGGCCTCGGGGGATACCTCCGCCTTCGTCGGCATCAAGGATGTGACCATGATGTTTTCGGTCAGCGACATCCTGGGACTCAACACGTTCACCTGCGGCATCCTGGCCAACGCCGCCGGCGCCGCCTGGGGCATGGCCCAGGTCGACCAGCCCATCCGATCCGCCGAGAGAGACAAGCCACTCATCGGCATGACGAATCTGGGCGTGCTGACAGAGGGGGCCATGGTCGCCCTCGACCTGTTCAACCAGGCCGGCTACGAGGTCATCGTCTTCCATGCCGTGGGCTCCGGGGGGCGGGCCATGGAGCAGATGATGAAGGAAGGTATCATCGGCGCTGTCTTCGACTATGCTCTTGGCGAAATCGCCGATGAGCTGTACGACGGACTCCGTGCGGGTGGTCCGGAACGGCTGACTGTGGCCGGCAAGCTCGGCCTGCCTCAGGTCGTGTGTCCGGGGGGCGCGGAGCACCTGGGTGTACTCGTGTCCACTGCCAACGAGGTCCCGGAGAAATACAGCCAGTACAAATACATCTTCCACAACCCCATCGTCTTCGTACCAAGACTCACAGGACCGGAGATGGTCTGTGTGGCCAGGGAGATCACCGACCGCCTGGCCAGTGCAGGAGGCCGAGCCTACTTCATCATGCCGACAAAGGGAGTCAGCCGCTATTCGGCCGAGGGTATGGTGCTGGAGGATAAGGAGAGTGACGAGGCCTTCTTCCAGGAGATCAGATCAACGCTGCCCGACAATGTTGAGCTGATTGAACGCGAAACGCACGCCGAAGATCCCGCCTTCGTCAAAGAGGCGGTGGAGTTGCTGATCTCGCTGATCGAAGCCAAGTAACAGGAAGGTACGGGCGCCCAGTCTACGCCTGTCGAAGGGCAGCTTCAACGATCGCGAACTTCCTCCGACCAATCACGCCACACGTCACCGCCTCTGTTGTCCGCCGCCAACGCATCGGGCAGAGAGGCGGTCGTCTTCATGAAGCCGTAGATCGTCGCCTGACGGATGACGTCGGCAGAGCGATTCTGTCCCGCCATGTGAAAGATCTTGGTGTGCCATAACACTACCGTCCCCACAGGACCAAAGCAGTCGACCGGCTCGGTGTCGGCTTTGATCTGTCTGATGACCGGGTCGGAATAACCACCCGCCCGGCGGACTTCGAGATGCTTGTCCGTGTGCTTCTCTCCATCGTGGAAGGCGTCCCACTGTTCCTGCCAGATCCTCGTGTGACTGCCAGGCCACACGGTGAATCCGCCGGAGTCGGGTGGCAGATCATCGATGTAGGCGGCCATCTGCAGCCGCCAACGGCCATAGACCGCGCCGTCGGAATGAGAGCCACGGAACTCGGGCCCGGGGTCCGGACTGTTCGGCAGCGTGCAGTACAGTCCGCGGGTGCCCTGCCCGGTCAGCCATACGGGGCCGGTCCGCGGCAGCCGCATGGCCTCGTCGGTCACGAAAGGTGCCGTCTCGGGCGGATCCGCGGCCATCTGCCCCATGTGAGTGGTGAGTCCCGCCATGGTGTCGTCAGACAGGAAACACGGGCCCGTGGTGATGCCCCTTTCGTCGAGCCCCGCCGGCCACACCACCGTATCTCTGCCGAGAAGCTGTTCGGCCACCTGCCACAAAGCTCTGGGTGCCAGGTCGAGCATGAACTGCTCGGCGCCGTTGCGGACATAGAACCGATGCCCTTTGCCACCGAGATCCGGTTCGCCACCACCGGCCGGCTTGTTGGCGGCCAGCCGGGCGGACTCGGCTTCGGTGAGAGGACCCCAGGTGGTGGGATCATCCCTCTTCATCCGTGGCAGACGCGTGGCGATGGTGTGCCACATCTCGTCACGCGCCTGACGGCAGAGCTCCGGGTCGAGCACGGCCTTCAGGACGAGATGCCCATCGCGTTTGAACTGCGAGATCTGGCTCGTCGTCAGCAACTCGACCTGGCTCATGGGCGTTACGATTCCTCTATGTGCTCCTGGACGATCCACTGCATGCCCTCGCGGTTGCGGAACAGGTCGATCCAGATGTAGTGGAGTCTGTGCGGTTCGTGCACTTCCACGCCATGGCGGGAGCCGAGAGGGATGTGCAGCAGCACACCTTCGCCGAAGGCAGCGGTCGCCTCGTCGGCATGTACGACACACTCGTTGTCCTGCAGGCCGAGAAACAGCTGCTCGAGCATGGGGTGCTCGTGAGCGGCCACACGGTCATCGCCGGTGGTCTCCACCGATCCTACGCAGAGCCGGGGGAAAGTATGTTCGGGCATCAGCGTGCGGCTGACGGTCTTGGCACTCTTGATGCGCTCCCGGTAGGTCTTGCAGTCGGAGTAGGAGAGGAAGAAGGGGAACTTTTCTTCGTTCTGCTCGAATTCGGCCAGATCGGTCGGTGTCAGATCGACGATAAGCTCGAGAAACAGCAGCGCTTCGGTGGCAGTGACCGACGCCATCGTGCCGGGCCGGGGCGCGAACAAGGCCACCTCCCCGATCGTGTGCGTGGTGCTGCCGTCGTCGACGCGTCCCCGTCCTGAGGTGAAGAGATAGACGCGTCCCTCCTCAGCAGAATTCGCCAGTTCCACGGTCGTGCCCGGGGCCACGGCATGGGTGATGGTCCGCAGGCCATCGATCTCGCCCGGCATCACCTCACTGGATGTCGAATCGGTACGGGGTGCAGGCACAGCGCGATGCAGATCTTCGCAGTGGATCGTGTCGGTCAAGGAGATGTCTCCGTCGAGAGCTGGGCCGGTACTCTCAGCTTGAGCCAGTCGGCGGTGACGATGCTGGTCTCCCGGCTCGTATGGTAAGGTGATCGTTTCCGCTTCAGGAGCAGACCCTCATGGCCCCGGGCTCTGGCTTCTTCGTAGAGGAGATTGATGTCCTTCCAGGTGGCGTCGGTCTGCTCCGGATCCGTCGTCGGTGCTGGCTCCATGCGTCCGCAGGTGAGCTCCAGCAGACTGGCCAGACGCTCCTCGATGGGAGGACCTTCCAGCATGAGATCGAAGGCGACGACACGGGGGAGACAGCGGCCGGTCCGGATGCCCGGAATGTCGGTGCGTTCGCCGGGCTCGCCGTCAGCCTCGGCGAGGAGCTCCCCGTTCACCGGCGACTGTGGCGCCAGATCAAATCCCCAGTCGTGGCACCAGGAGGTGATGTCGTTGCCGCGACGGGTCCAGACGTGACCCTCGAAGACGACGGTGTTCCAGCCGTCGTATTTGGCCTGCACGAGGAAGTCATCGGGCCCCGCCGGCAGCATCTTTGGCACCGACGGCCTCATGGGAAATAAGAATCCCACGGGTCAGTCGGCGGAGCGGCGAGTCTCGGTACGGTCCTGCAGCCACAGCACGAGCTTGTCGAGATCGACTCGACGTCCCGCCTTGCAGGCGATCTTCCAGTCGTCGTAGATGGCGTAGATGAGCGAGCCCTGCAGTTCCGCAGGCTTATACGTCGAGAGCAGCTGCTCCATGGCGTCGGCAAGGGGCCCGAGGATCTCCGGTGGGATCTTGGCTTCGACACCGGCGTCGTAGCTGGCCGGTGTCTGCGCCGCGTCCTTCGGTGACTGGCAGCCCACCAGGCAGCGTGTGACCCGACCGTCCTCGTCGTGCTCGCAGGGCAGGTCGTCGCCGCCGAACCGGACGTCCTCGGTGGCCATGGCCGCCGTCGATTCGCCCACGGGGATACTCTGGCCGCTCTTGGCTTTCTTTGGCTTTCGTCCCCCTCCCTGGGCGCGAATGGCGTAGAGCACGGCGACGCCGTGACCGATGCACCTCGTCTCGTCTTCCTCATACCCACATTTGCCCGCCGCCACCCGGTTCCACAGGCCGAACAGGGGAAATCGGTTCAGGGTTGCCATGTGATCAGTTCAGGCCGGACGCCGGCCAGTCCTTCTCCAGATAATCCAGGACACCGGTGGGAAGATGGTCGTAGTAGTGGCCCAGGTCGGTCTTGATTTTGTTACGGAAGAATGCAGGCAGCCTTCGACTCTGACCGGCGTAGAAGGTCTGCAACTCCGGATCGGCCATGACGCGCTGTCGAGTCCTGGTGTAGAAATCGACCCGGCCTCTGCCCAGCACACCCTTGGAGCGGATCAGCTGAGCCCATCTCGGCAGGGACAGCAGGGAGTGATTGTTGGTGGCAAAGCGCCTGCCGGCCACCCGCGGCAGGAAGGAGTAACGGGTCAGATCTGCCATGTGCTCGAGAAGCTCGACATAGGTGTAGTTCTTCGGCCGGGTGTTGAGGGCAGAATGAGCGTCGAGAAAGTGAAAGGGTACATCGAGCACTCTGCCCTCGCGCTGCATCTGCAGGTCGAGCTCCGCCGAATCGCCGAAGGAAGTAAACAGGGAGTAGGCCGGTATTGCCGCCGGGGCCAGATCGAGGAAGCGCTTGGTCAACTCGAAGGGCTGGGATCCCTCATCGGCGTCCAGACCGAAGACAAAGTTGGCCTGCACGTAGGGGATATAGCGAGTGATGAGATGGATGTGCTCGGCCACCTCGGCGACCTTGTCCATTCCCGAGCGTCTGCCCTGCTGAACCTTGTCGTTGAAGCCGAACCACGATTCTATGCCGAGGATGAGGGTGACGAAGTTGTTGCGCTGAAGCTGCTCCAGTCTCTCTTCCCGCAACTGCGAGATCGTGCACTCGGCGACAAAGCGGAAGGCGCCAGGTCCCCCTGCATCATCGATGAGCGTCATGAAGTCGTCGAAACGAACGCCGAAGTTCGGATCGTGCCAGCCGATGATGGGTTTCTTCATCTGTCCCCGCAGGAAGAGCAAGTCGTCGCGGAGTTGAGCGTACGGGAGCGGCCGGTAGGGGATCTTTGAGTCGACGCAGAAGCTGCAGCTGTAGGGACAGCCGAGGCTGCCGATCATCGGTACGGCCCGACACCAACGGGGGGCCTTGTCGAGATTGTGCCGGATGAATCGCCAGCGCTCGCGCACCCCGGGCAGTTCTTCGGCCTGCCCGGCGGCGCTCAGCTGGATCCCCACGCCGGGATGAGGCGGGTGATCGTGCAGCAGGTCCTGTATCAGGTCACGATCGGCGAAGCCGATGACGTAGTCGAAGTAACTGCGGGCGTCCGTGGCGTAGGAACGGGCATGCGGTCCCCCGAGGACGGTGACCACCCCCTGCTGGCGGAAGATGTTGGAGACGCTGTAGGCCAGGTAGGCGGCCTGGGTGAAGGCGCAGACGAACAGTATGTCGACGTCGGTGGGCAGCAGGTCGTCAAGGTCCTCGAAGCCGGTGTAGGTGGAATACTGGACCTCACACCCCATCTGCTCCGCCCACACTCCCACCGACTGTGGCATGATGGACGCAGAGCCCGGTTTCAGCACCTTCGCCTTCAAGCCCTTCGAAGGCTTCTTGCTGATGAGGTCGAGAATACCCACCCTCACGGGTCCGTGATCTCCATATTGGGTGTGGTCCAGGTGGCGGGTGCTCCCCGACACTATAACGAATATCAGGTGGCGGGCACCACTGTGGATGCTGGCCACGGTCCACGGAGCCGAACTGTTCGCCAACTCGGAGAGGGAGGATGGGAGTATGAACGAAACACCGAATCCGGCCTGGCGGCCGGGGCAGCTGGTCCGCGACGCCGGCCCGCGGCTGGCGATCTTTCTCGGGATCCTCGTCGTCGGCGCCTGGCTGCTGATCGACGTCGTGCTCGGCATGCAACTGACCCGGGTGCTGTCCGATGCCATCTCCGTCACCGGCGCGGAGTGGATCATGTACCTGCTGATCGGGTTGTCCGTGCTCTCCGTGGGGGTGACGATCGAGCGCTGGTTGTTCTACCGTGTGCGTGCCATCGATGTCGAGTCCCTTCGAACTCAACTGGCCAGGTTGCTCCGGGACGGCAGACACGCGGAAGCCGGCGTGCTGGCAGAGAATCTGCCCGCTATGGAGCGCGGAGCGGTGGCGGCCTGTCTGGACCATCTCGACCAGGGCTCGGACACCATGGAGCGCGAGATGACGGCCGTTCTGGGGCGGGAGCGGCTTCGGTATGAGCGCTACCTGATCATCCTGGGTACCCTCGGCAACAGCGCTCCCTTCATTGGCCTGTTCGGTACCGTCCTCGGTATCATCAAAGCCTTCATGGACCTGGCCCAGGACATAGCCGGTGGCGCCGCCGTGGTGATGGCGGGGATTTCGGAGGCCCTGGTGGCCACCGCCCTCGGATTGTTCGTCGCCATCCCGTCGGTGATCGCCTACAACGTGCTCAAAGCCAGAGTCCGGGCCATCGGGACGAATGCCGAATATCTCGCCCACGTCGTCATCGCCCACGGGGAGGCGCAGCATGGCGAGCGCATGGAGTGACCAAGAGGATGCCATCACCGGCATCAACGTCACGCCGCTGGTTGACGTCACTCTGGTCCTGCTGATCATCTTCATGGTCACCACCAGCTACATCGTCAAGGCCGCCATCGAGCTCGACCTGCCCCAGGCGGCCACGGCCAGCCAATCCCGTCCTGCGAGCCTGTCCGTCACTCTGACCCGGCAGGGGGAGCTGTATCTGAACAACCGTCCCACGTCGGAGCAGAATCTGGCGACTCAGGTACGGGCCGAAGTGGCAACCGACCCCGACGTGCAGGTGCTCATCGCCGCCGATACCGAATTGCCCTACGGCCGTGTGGTGGGACTGATCGATCTCATCAGGCAGAGCGGCGTGCGCCGCTACGCACTGAACGTCGCCTATGAGGATCGGCCGACCCCGTGAACCACGAACCGGTGGAAGGCAAGGGCCTTTCCGCCAAGCCGTACCTGGTGTCGCTGCTGTGTCACGTGGGGTTGATCGGTGCCGTCATCGTCGTGGCGACGCTGAACGTGCGCGACATCGCAGAAGTCATCGAGGTCGAGATCGTCGAGATGCCGCCCCCTGTCGAAGAGCCGGTCCAACCGCTACCCATTCCCGAGCCACCGGTCCCGGACGTCGAATTGGTTGAAAGGGTCGAGACCGAGGTCCGACCGTTCCATGCAGAGGCAGAGATCATCAACCAACTGCCGCGCCAGGCCGACGCTGCCCCTCGACCCGCCCCGACACAGGTCCTGGCCATTCCGATGGAGGCTACCGTCGACGGCGGCGGCGGCTTCGAAGTCCTGGCGGTGGTCGGGGCCGACCCCGGCATGCGGGGTGATCCGAATGCCGTGTGGTTACCCGCCGAGGAGTACGCCGACACCTGGGAGATCACCGCCGAGCCCGAGCCGATCAACGACCGCGAGTTCAGGCCGGTATATCCTCCCGACGCGAAAGCTCGCCGCGTGGAAGCCGCCGTCGAGGTCGAGCTTCTGGTGGACAGCACAGGCACAGTGGCTGAGACAAATGTCCTGACCACCGTCGGCGACCAGTTCAGCCTGTCGGCCCTCGACTACTGCCGCAAGCTCAGATTCAAACCGGCCCTGGCCAACCGGGTGCCGGTGGCCAGCCGCATCGTGTGGGTTGTCGACTACCGCTTCGGAAACAGGTGAGTGTGATGCTGAGGAGGCGGTGGGGCAGGTGTATGACTGTCACGGCAGTGGCCACTCTGGCGGGGAGTGCGCTTCAAGGGCAGACCGCAGAGGATTCGGCGCCGTCCCTGAGCCGCCGTCCCGAGGTCATCCAGGAAGCGGCCCTGCGGTATCCGCCCCGGGCCTGGGATGAGGACGTGCAGGGGGACGTGGTGTTGCTGCTCTGGGTCGACGAAGAAGGCCTGGTGGAGGCGGGCGAAGTGGTCTCCACCCCCGGGTACGATATGGAGCTGGCAGCCCTGGCGGCGGCGAAGAAGATGCGATTCTCCCCGGCTTTGATGGAGGGCGAGCCCGTCAAGGTAAAGATCCGCTACACCTTCCGCTTCCGGAAACCGGAGAAAGCGACGCAGGCGCTGCCGCCGCTGGCCGTCGGTCGTCAGGATCCGCGCCCCAAGGCACGGCTCTTCGGACGCGTACTGCAGAAGGGCACGGGCAAGCCGCTGGCGGGCGCCGAAGTCTATCTGCTCGACCTGGACGAGGCGGTACTGACCGATGAGGAGGGGCGCTTCGACCGGGCCCTGACACCCGGCGGCTACGCCGTCACCATCAACGTGCCGCAGCACCATTCCTTCGAGACGATGGAGCGACTGGAGCCGGGTTCAACCATCGAGGTCAAGTACTACGTGGAACCCAATCGACGGGAGCGCTACCGGACCATCGTCTGGGGGGACGAGGGCAAGGCCATGGTGGGCCGTACGACGCTGGCGGATGCGGAGATCTCCGAAGTGGCGGGCACGGTGGGCGACCCGATCCGCGTCGTCATGTTGATGCCCGGGGTGACGACGTCGATGAGCGGCCTGGGGTATCCTGTAGTCCGCGGCGTCCTGCCGGGGGACGCGCGTTATGAGATGGACGGTGTTCAGGTGCCCATGCTGTATCACCTCGGATTTGGCACGGCAGTGGTCAATCCAAGATTCACCAGCGGCATCGTCTTCCAGCCCGGCGGCTATTCCGTGCAGCACGGACAATTCCCCGGCGCCCTGATCATGGGGCAGGCGGCTCGTGCGCCCGAACACCCGACCACGGCGTCGGACCAGTCCATCATTCAGATGAGTCTGTTCCACGCCCGGCCCCTCAACGAGAATCTGCAGACTCTGGCTGCAGGCCGCATGGGTACGCTGGGACTGATCATCGAGGGGGTGGCATCGGATGCCATCTTCAAGTACTGGGACTACCAGAGCAAGACCTTCTGGCAGGTTGGAGAGAACGATCACATGGAGTTGCTCGCCTTCGGCGCCGGCAACAAGGTGGGCGAGAAACTGCAGGGCGGGGGTGAGGATGTGGTCATCATCGACTTCCACCGCCTGCTGCTCCGCGACCGGCACACGCTGGCCTCGGGTTGGCTGCAGGTCGAGGCAGAATACGGGCAGGAAGGGTTCATCGCGCCGGAGGATGAAGAGGAGGATGAGGAAGCCCTCGATGCGGGGTACGTCTACGGTGCCCTGCGGGCCAAGGCCTCCGCAACACCGCGGCCAGACCTCGAAGTGCACTGGGGAGTGGAAGGGTACCTGCAGGACTTCGGCTTCATACCGGATACGGAGGACTTCAGCATTCCCACGGACGGAATCACAGTGGGGGGATATGGCGAGCTGGAGTGGACGCCGGGGCACTGGACGGTGATTCCCGGCGTGCGTCTCGACCACTATCGATACGGCCTCGATTCGGGCCCACGCCAGACGGGTGTGGACCCGAGACTGGCCATGGGATACCAGTTGACTCGCTGGCTGGCCGCCAAAGCGTCGGCGGGAGTCTATCACGGCCCACCGAGAGTCACGCTCGCGGAGGGGGCCATCGTGATCGGTCCCGTACCCGGCATGGTCGGCATCGGACTGGAACGCGGCCTGACGAGGTCCAGGCAGGTCTCCGGCGGCCTGGAGGCCGACCTGCCGTGGTCGTTGCAGGCGATCGTCCAGGCTTATGACAGCAGGCTGCGCACCGGTCTGGATTTTTCCCTGACCGAGACCAACCTAGGGATCGAATCGAGCGATGACGATGATGACATCCCGGCCAGCAAGGGACGTTCGTACGGCCTGGAGTTCGTGCTGCGTCGCCGTCTCGGCGGATCGGTCTTCGGTTGGGCGACCTACAGTCTGAGCCACAGTGAGCGCCGGGCAGCCGGCTACGGTACGATGCCCTTCATGTTCGACCAGACCCACGTGATCAACGCCGTCGCTTCCTGGGAGGCGGGACGACACTGGACCCTGGGGGCGTCCTATCACTTCCACACCGGGCGGCCGTACACGCCGGAGATCGTCGACTTCTCCGCCGACGATGGTATCGGTCACGGCCCACCCTTCTCCGAACGGCTGCCCGACTTCTGGAAGCTGGACGTGCGCATCCAGAAGCGGGAGGTGTACGAAACCTGGTACTTCGACTTCTACATCGACATCCTCAACGTCACCTTCAACCAGGAGACGATCGGATTCGAGGTGGACAGGCGCGGCGGCCAGAAGGCACAGAAGTCGCTGTTTTTCGTGCCCATGTTGGGATTGAGGGCCGTGTTCTAGACAGCTGTTGTGCGAGAATGCATAGTTGCAGAGAGGAGTGAAGCACCATTGGCCGAGAGAGTCATGGCAGGACGAGAAGAAGTAGGCACAGAATGAGGACCGGGAGTGCCTTGAGAGCCTTCTCAGTGTTCTGCCTGCTCGCCGGCTGTGCTCTGCGCTTCGTGGGATTGACGCGGGGAAGCAGTGATCTTGTTTTGCCCGAGGCCGGGGCGGACATTCGCGTTTCTTTCTATCAGTTCCATCCAGACGAAGAGACCCTGGTCTCGGCTGCGCTCAGCCTGAGCAATCCTCTGCAGCCGCCACTCACGGCCTATGGCACACTGCCGATGTACCTGGCCAGAGGCGTTCTGGAACTCTCGGCCCTGGTGCTGGACAGGAGACCGCTGGACCTGGGTCCTCCGCAGTCGAGGGCCTTTGTCTTTGGTACGGTCAGGGGGCTCGCCGCCGGCCTTTCCTGTCTGAGTCTCGGGCTGGTCTTTCTGATCGGTCGCAGATGTTTCGATCGGTGGACAGCCAGCCTGGCATTGTCATTCGTGGCCATGAGCCCGGTCGCAATTCAACAGGCGCACTTCTATACTGTCGACGGTATCTTCACATTCCTGTCCCTGGTTGCGTTCGCTGCATTCCTCAAGGCCCTGAAATCTCCCCGTCGCTGGAAGTACCTTATCAGCGGCGTTCTCGTGGGTGCCACTGCGGCAGTTCGCCTGAACGGTCTGCTACTCGGTCTCATTCTTCTGGCGGGTCACTTACTGAGCGGTGGCCACGGAGCGTGGGCTGAGAGGGGCAGGAGGGCATGGGAGCGGCTCCTGCAACTGGATCTGTGGCTGTCCGGGTTCGCAGCACTGTCTACCTTGCTGATACTTCAGCCATACCTCCTGGCAAACTGGGATCTTCTCTGGCAGCAGGAATCCACCAGCGATTTCTCCTTCTCGCTCGGTATCGCCAGAGGCGAAATGCTGCGCACCTGGACCCTGGTCGACGTCCATACTGTTCCCTATCTGCATTACTGGACTGACTTGTGGCCGCTGGCAGTGGGCTGGCCCTTGGTCGGCGTGTTTGCTCTCGGCATGTTTCATGCCCTGTGGCGCGGAACTCTCCCCAGTCTGACCATACTCCTGTGGGTGGTGATCTACTTTCTGCTGTTCGGTGGTCTGCATACGAAACACGTGCGCTACCTGCTGCCGCTGCTGCCGTTTATGAGTCTGCTGGCCGCCGATCTTTGCCGTGCCGTCTGCCAGATGCCACGCAGTCAGACCGGGCGACGCTTCGGCCTGGTGCTAACCGCAGCGCTCGTCGGCTGCACGACGTTCCATGGGTTCGCCTTTTCCCGTGTCTACGCGGTGGAGGACAGCCGCATACAGGCCGGCCGATGGGTTCGCCAGAACCTTGAGCCGGGAGCTACGGTCGGGGTGGAGCGTGGTGGGTTTTCCGTGGCCAAGGTGATCAGCTCCGTGGATTATCGGCAAGAAATACTGGATTCCGGCGCGTTGTTCTTCACTCAGGGGTATTCGAGCTGTGAGGCGAGCCGACAATACATGGAAGAACGCCTGGCGGGAATGGATTGTCTCGTGATCACGGATGTGAACCGGTCACAGCAGTTTGCAGCCGTGCCGGAGCGGTATCCGGTTGCCGCCGATTTCTACCGGAGGTTGGCGCAGGGGAGATTGGGATTCGAACTGGTGCAGCGTTTCAAGACCTACCCCGCACTGCTCGGCCTAACCTTCACGGACGATGGGGCCGAGCCGTCGTTCCTGGGATATGACCATCCAGCTGTGATGGTCTATCGTCGCGGTGACCATTTTGGCGAGGCCATGGCAGAATGGCGGCGCGAACTCGCAACTGACACGTCCTGTGTCGACGGGGCGGTACGGAAGGTCGCTGAGGCCCTGCATCAGGGAGACCTGGCGCGTGCACTGGTTCTAGTCAAGGCTCTTCGCACGGCCCATCCCGAGAATAGGCTTGTCGCCCTGATTGAGGCCGATATATACCGTCATCTGGGGGATACGGAGTCGGAGGAGATGGCGCTCGCAGGATACCTCAGAGGATATGGGGCCGCCTCCCGTTCCGCCCACCGGCTGCCCTGGGCTACGGCGACCAGCCTGGTGGAGCTCGGCCTGATCGATCTTGCCCTGAGCGCTCTGTACGATGGGATCCAGAGGTCGACACACCTGACGGCCACGGACCTGCGAAGAATGGCGGCCTCATACATCCATGTGGGGCACAACCTACGTCGGCGGGACGAACTGGCGCATGCCAGTGAAGCGTACGAGATGTCCACACTGGTCCATGAAGAGCCGGTCGCGTACAACAACCTGGGGATCATGGCTCACCAGGCCGGTCGCCCTCTGGAGGCGCTGAGCTGGTGGGAGCAGTCGCTGTCACTGGATGAAACCCAAGTGGAGCTGCACCAGGTCATGGGTGAGACGGCGTTGGGAGAACTGCGAGACTACCGCAGGGCTTTGCTACACCTGCGCAAGGCCGTTGAACTCGACCCACAACTTGCTTCGGAGTTGGGTGCCAAGATTGCCGAGATGGAGAATGGACTGGTGGATCCGTAGCGAACGCGGCTACCTGCGACGATATTCCCTGCCTCCCTCTACAGAATCTCCGCTGGGGTGCCCAGGTCCCGTCGCTTGCGCGGCCAGTGGAACTTGCTCTCGCCTGTGAGCAGGGCCCGGTGCTCATCCGACACGCTGGCGGCGAAGTCCGGATCGGGATCGTAGCCATTCCACGCCTGGAACATGGTGGGCATGTAGCCACCGAGGATCAGCAGCCGGTCCTTGTCGGACTTGATGATGCCGGCAGAGTGGATCAGCGACTCGTAGAACACCAGGGCGGAGCCGGCGGGCGCCTCCACGTGGTGGATCATCGACGGATCCGCCATGGCCGCGGCGACGATCTCCTCCTGGGGGATCTCTGTCGGCACTTTGTGCGTACCCGCGATTGCCGTCGTGCCGCCATCGTCAGGTCCCAGGTCGGTAAGGTTCGTCAGGACTTTGATGAACGAGAAGTGGTAGAGGCCGTTCTCCACATGGCTGTAGGCAGGATTGATGCCGCGATGGAAGCCATAGCGGCCGTCCTCCTCGGGCACGGGACGGCGGATGTGAGCATCTGACTGCTGCAATCGGGCCGGGCCGCCGATGATCTCCTCTGCCATGCCGACGGTACGAGGATGGGTGAGATAATCGAAGAAGCATGGCGCCAGATGGGGCAGGTTGTCGATGCGGAAGAAGTGCTCCTCTGTGCTCGTATTCCAGCACGTGGGGCCGGGCATCTCTCCGGATCGTCGAAATCGGTCCTCGATGTCGTAGAGGGTGCCGGTCAGCTGATCGATTTCACCCCGGGTCAGCAGATTCTCGATGATGACATAACCGTAGATCTCGATGTGCAGTCGCTGCGCCGGCGTGAGCGCGGGGAAAGGCCTGGGGGTGTCATTCATGGGATGGTTCCTGTGAGGGGTCGTGTCGATGGATCGCTACACTACATCAGGGCCCGGCGCAGATCAACGCTGACTCGCCGAGGCCCACGCCAGTACCTACCCTTGGGCGCCAGTCTGACCACATCAAGAGGCTGAAACCCGTGACAGACATACCATCAGCGGCAAGACCCGCCCGTCCCCGTATCGCGGCGTTGATCACCGAGTACCGTAGATACTCACACGGACAGAATATCGTTGACCGGTTGATGGGAGGATTCGGCTGGGAGAGCCGGTGGCACCACCCGGAACTGGATGTGGTCTCCCTCTATGTGGACCAGTTCCCGGAGAGCGACCTGAGCCGCGAGCTCGCCGTCGACGGCGTCCTCCTCATCGCCGAACACGGTACATACGAGGAGAATGAGAAGGGTCAGCGCCTCTACCCTCGCTACGAGTTTTTTCAGGAAACTGTCGAGATCTTTCGCACCAGTGGGCGCAGCGTGCCCCTGTTCTGTGACAAACACCTGTCATGGAAGTGGGACTGGGCACGGGAGATGGTCGAAACGAGTCGCGAATTCGGTTTTCCCTTCATGGCTGGCTCCTCGTTGCCGGTCTGCCGTCGTGTGCCCTCCGTGGATCTGCCGTGGGGGGCGGAGGCGGAATAGATCGTCGGCGTCGGCGTCGGCGGTATCGACGGCTATGACATCCACGCTCTCGAGGCGATGCAGTGTCTCGTCGAACGGCGCCGGGGCGGCGAGACCGGTGTTCGTTCGGTGGAAGCCTTGCGGGGCGACCGCGTATGGCAGGCCCTGGACGACGGCGCCTGGGATCCGGCCCTGTTCGAGGCCTGCCTATGTCGGAGCCATTCCCTGAAGCCGGCCGATGAGACTCATCGTCACACCTACCCCACACGGGAGGAGCTGCCCACACTCGTCGAACGCGATCCGGTGGCCTATCAGATCGAGTACACCGACGGTCTGCGCGGGACGATGCTGCTGTTGAGCGGTCTGGTGCATGACATCACCGCGGCGGTGCAGATCAAGGGACAGATCAAGCCGCTGTCGACTCTGTTCTACCTAGGTGCAGGCCATCACATGCAGCCCAACTTCTTCAACCCCCTCAGCCGTCACATCGAGGAGCTGATGCTCACCGGTCGCACGCCGTACCCCATCGAGCGTACGCTGCTGACCACGGGGATGACGATCGCCGGCGTGGAGTCTTTGTGGCAGGGGCAGAAGCTGGACACACCGCATCTGGACATCGGCTACCGCGTTACTGAAGCCTCCACCTTCCGAAGGACGTGACGATGGACAGCCCTCGTCAGAAGCTTGCCGTCATCACCACGTTCTGGGACTGGCGCAGCCACGCCAACCACATGGCCGAGCGCTTCCTGTCCGGCTATCCGCGCGACGGGCGCTGGCATCACCCGGCCTTTGACGTGGCCGGAGCTTTCGTCGAGCAGAGCGGGGACGACGACGTGAGTTGCCAGCGGGCTCGGGAATGCGGATTCACCATCTACCCCACCATCGCCGAAGCCTTGCGACTGGGAACCGATCAGCTGGCCGTGGACGGTGTGCTTCTCATCGCCGAGCACGGTGAGTATCCGACCAACGACATCGGGCAGAAGCTGTATCCCCGGTACGAGTTCTTCTCGCAGATAGCTGACGTCTTTCGCCAGGATGGCCGCTGCGTGCCCGTGTTCAACGACAAACACCTGTCGTACAGCTTCGACAAGGCTCAGAGCATGGTCGCCACAGCCTCCGAGCTCGGATTTCCGTTGCTGTGCGGTTCGTCCCTGCCCGTCACCTTCCGGTTGCCTCCCGTGGAGCTGCCGCTGGACGGGCCCATGGAGGAGGCCCTGATGATCGGCGTGGGTGGCTCTGACGCCATGGACTACCACGCCCTGGAGGCCATGCAGTGTATGGTGGAGCGGCGGCAGGGAGGAGAGACGGGCGTAAGCGCCGTGCAGCTCATCGAAGGCAACGATGTGTGGCACGCCGGCCAGGACCGACGCTGGTCGCGGCGTCTGCTGGAAGGGGCGCTGGCCCGTTCCGACTCCCGTAGCGGTACCGCCATCGACGACGGACGCCCGCAGGACCTGGCCCACAGCGGCGAGCTCGAAGAGCTGGTGGACGAGCCGTCGGCGTACCTCATCGAATACGAGGACGAACTGCGAGCTACGCTGTTGATGTTGAACGGCGCCGTGCAGGACTACACCTTCGCCGCAAAGCTGGGCGGAGGCGAGATCCTGTCGACCCAGTTTCTGCTGCCGGGCGCACCCAATGTTGTCTATTCGGCCTGTCTGATGCAGAAGGCGGAGGAGATGTTCGTGTCAGGCCAGGCGCCATATCCGGCGGAGCGTACGCTGCTGGTCTGTGGTACGCTGGAGCGTTGCCTGCGCTCGCGGGCCGAGGGTCACCGCCGGATCGAGACACCAGAGCTGCGGGTGTGTTACCGGGCTCCCGGGACATCTCAGTTTGCGGGAGCGCCGACAATGTCGCCCGTGTGAGAATGGGTTGAGGGCGATGCCGCCACTATATTCAGGAGGCCCAATACCTTGGAGGAAGCCCATGTCGATGTCCGCAATCCGTCCGCGCAGCTGGACGCGGAGCGAGTACGAACACATGGTCGAAGCCGGCATCTTCGGCCCCGAAGATCGCATCGAGCTGCTCGATGGGGAGATCCTCGAGGTGAGTCCTCAGGGCAGCCGTCATGCGGTCGGCATCCGGCTGGCGGAGGAGGGGTTGCGGAAAGTGAGTCCAAGCGGTTTCGACGTGCGAGGACAGTTGCCCATCGCGCTGGACGATATCTCCGAGCCCGAACCTGACATTGCCGTCGTGCGTGGAGGGCCGAGAGACTATCTCGATCAGCACCCGGCAGAGCCCGTTCTGCTGGTAGAAGTTTCGGAGTCCTCCCTGCCTCACGACCGCCTACGCAAACTGCGCGCCTACGCTCGCAACAGCGTACCCGAGTACTGGATCGTCAACCTGCGTGAAGAACGCGTGGAGGTCCACAGAGACCCGGTGGATGAGGCGTACACCTCCATGCAGATCCTGTCAGACGGCGACCACATCCAGCCACTCTACGCCGGGCAACCCATCCCCGTCGCCGACCTGCTTCCCTGAGTCGCCGTAGTCGCGGCTCATCGCATATGCGAGTCCGCCGCGTGCGGTGCACCAGGCCCCCTCGTCATGCGCAGCAGTTGCTTCTGTCGATCGCTCAGCCGGTCGTACCATTCGACGGGAAAGCTGTCGTGAGGATCACACTGGAACACGAGCATACGTTTGCGGTAATGGCCGAACAGTGCGTGCCGGTTGCGGTCGGCCGAATTGGCGCCGCCGCCGTGCCAGGTCTGCCCGTTGAAGATCAGGACACTGCCGATGGGAGCCAGGGCGGTGACCACATGCTTGAGCTCCAGATCTTCCGGGGGCAGTGCCAGGCCGCTGCGGTGTGTTCCCGGGATGACACGGGTGGCGCCGATCTCCCTGGTGAACTCGTCGAGCATCCAGACGGTGTTGAGCATGACCGGTGAAACCGGGTTTAGCATTTCGCCAGGGATGTCGGAATGCAGGCCCTGATCCGGGTCGCCAGGGCGTACGATACGGGAATTGAGGCTGCCGAGTATGAGGGACGTTCCGAGAAAGTGCTCGAGGATCGGCAACACCCGATCGTGGTCGATGACGGGAAAGAAGATCGGATCCAGCGTGGGCAGGTTGGCGACGTGACTGGCCGAACCACGGTTGTTGGACTCGGTACCCTCCCGGCGCTCGCACTCGATAAGGGCTTCCCGCATGGCGGTCGCCTCATCGGGCTTGAGGATCGATTCGATAATGGTGAAACCGTAGATATCGATTTCCTGAACTGCCTGCTGCACTTCCGTGGGCACTGGCCTTCCTCCCGGTCATGAGACTGAAGCGCATCAGTATACCGCAGAGCGATGACCGGCGGAAGTCGGCAGCGCCGCACGTTCTTTGGGCTATGCCGCTACTGGTGCTCAGCGGCACGGGCGACTCGCTGGCCCGCGCCGGCTCCGAGACGGCCGACACGCACGAATTCACCGCCCCCGCGCCGGCTCGAACCGTCCGGTGGCTGGCACTCTCGATCGTCGACGATGGCTCGGGACGGTCGCTGGCTGCCCGCTTCCATCTCGAGGTCAACGGTGCCGAGCATGTCCCTGATGCCATCGGACCGCGGGGACTGCGCCTGGCGGTTCGTCATCACAAGAAGGGTCAGCGTTCGACGGCACTCTACACGCGGGGGGAAGGCAGCGTCATCGTGCCGTTGCCGGACCGCGCCAGAGAGGGGACCATCACCGTCAGCCGCGGTTACGAGTATCTCGCGACGAGGGCGCCTTTCGTCGTCGACGGACCGGAGACCCGGCTTACCCTCCGCCTGCGGCGCTGGCTCGACCTGCCGGCGCGGGGCTGGTATGGAGCCGACGCACATCTGCACTTCGACCGCCTGGATCCCGCGACCGACTCGGACTGGTTGACCGCGACCGAGGCGGACGGTCTCTCCCACGGCCACTTCCTGACGCTGAAGGGCGGCAACCTGCCCGGTCTGTGGGCGAGGCAGTACGCTCACGGTCCGGCTGGGCAGGCAGGTACCGCGGTGACGGGATGGATCCGGCCGGGAACGGAGTATCGTGATCGCCTGCAGGGACACATCAGTCTTCTCGGTCCGACAGAGAGGATCGATCCGGTCTCGACAGGTGGACTCGGTGATCCCCCGGTGGCAGAGAACTTCCCGCCTCTGCATGACGTCATGGTCCGTTCCAGGTCGTTGGGAGGGCTGACCGGCATCGCCCATGGCAATGCCCTCGGGCGTCAGCCCACGGGGTTGCTCGACGCCGTCCTGGGTGCTGTGGACTTCGTTGAGATCGCCAATACCCATCGCCTCGAGCTGGAGGCCTGGTACCTGCTGCTGAACTGCGGCATCGTGCTGCCCCCGGCGGGTGGAACCGACCTGCCCAACAACCCTTTCCGCGACAGTTGGCAGCCCCTGCTGGGTGAGACTCGCATGTATGTGAAGTCTGCCGAACCGCCAGATTTCGCTATGTGGAAGCAAGCGGTCTTGTCCGGCGCTGTCGTCGTCAGCAGCGGCCCGTGGCTTGAGCTGGATGTGGCCGGTGTCGGACCTGGAGGCACGGTGACACTGCCGCCCGGAGGCGGCGACGTGCGAGTGACCGCCCTTCTCGAAAGTCCCCGGCCGCCTCAGGCAGTTGAAGTCGTGCACGACGGGCGAGTCGTGAAAGGCCGGACGGAGCAACGGCGGGTTGGGGGCGTCCACCGGTGGCGGGTTTCCCGGCGGATACGAGTGGCGCACAGTGGCTGGATCGCAGCACGGGCCACCGGTGCCCGGAAGGCGGCGCTTGCGGAACACACCGGGATCCGTCAGCGCGCGGCGGCACATACGGCGGTGGTTCGCGTGCTGGTAGGCGACGAGCCGATCCGTTCCCCTGCCGCCGTGCGCCAGCTCAGAACAGAGATACGCCGATTGCGTGAGATCTATCGACGCAAAGGCACCTACAGGAACACGGACGACCGCGACCACACGCTGGCCCTGTTCGATCGGGCTATCGTGAGTCTGCAGACCGACAACGAAAGGTGAGTCAGCCGATCTCGAGCAGTTCCACTTCGAAAATGAGCGTGGCGTTCTTCGGGATCGCCGGGGGCGAACCCACGGCCCCGTAGCCGAGGGCTGCAGGAACTTTCAGTTGACGGTGACCGCCGACCTTCATGGTCAGCACACCCTCGTCCCAGCCACGGATGACCTTGCGCTTGCCGATCTCAAATGTGAAAGGCTTGTTGCGCTTCTTCGAGCTGTCGAAAGACTTGCCGTTGGTCAGCCAGCCCGTGTAGTGGACGGTGACCTTCTGACCCTTCTGCGGCGACGCACCACCGCCCGTCTGCAGGTCGTGGATCATCAACCCCGAGGAGGTGGTCTCGTAGTCGCCGTCGGCGACCTTCGTCGGTCCGGAGGCGCCCCCCGACGACTTCGTGCCGTCGGATCCCAGCAGCAGGTTCTTCAGCCAGCTCATCGTTACACCTCCCAGGTGGATCGCGGCAGATTGCGGCGGCGCAGTTCGGCGTTGAGCTGGCCGGTGTGGTCCTGGCTGTTGCGTATCACATAGATCATGCGCGACAGAATGTTGGGGCCGGTCCAGGGGAAGGCCTCCTGGGGTGCCAGCAAACCCTCGTCTCCCAGTCCTTCCAGCCATACGCGCGTGCGCTGACGCACCACCTCGAGATAGGCGAGGCACTCCTGCTGCCCGGGGAGTTCGTCGGCTGGCGTACCTTCCCAGTCGAGGGCTCGCCCGAACTGGACTTCGGCCAGCCCATTCCATGATTCCGGCTGCGAGTCGCGGGCATAACCGTCCACGGTATTGATCACGTGCAGCGCGTGGCGCGCCGGAATCAGGAAGTCGACATCGCCGTGGCGCCAGTGTTGGTCAGGAATGTCGGTGATGGCCTTGCGCCATTGTTTCCAGGTGGCTTCCAGCTGGCCCTCGATGGCTTCGAGCACGGCCATGGGATCAGTACTGCAAGCTGAGGGATTCGGCGAGGAACTTCACCAGCGGGCTGGCGGCCTTGCATGTGGCAGCAAACTTCCTGGGGAAATCGGCGGCCAGGACATCGGCCCTGGAACTGTCCGTCACGGCGATGAAGTCCTTGCGCATGAGATCCTCGAACAGCGGGTGGTCCCTGTCGACGTCTCCGGGTGGACGCTTGTAGGACTCGCCGTCCAAGGTGAACTGCCGGCGGAAGGCGGCGCCAACCACGGCCTTCTTCCAGGCGGCAGGCTTGTCGAGGATGGCGGCGCGGATCTGCAGCAGGGCGTCCTTGTCCGGTCGCCAGATGCCGGCACCGATGAAGATCTCGCGCGGATCGAGGTGCAGGTAGAATCCAGGTGCATGGGCGTCCTTGGCCCGCTCGTGGCGGAAGTGAACACCGGCATGCGTCTTGTACGGTGTCTTGTCCTTGCTGAAGCGGACGTCCCGATAGATACGGAACAACGAACCACCCACCTTCCGGGCATCGGCGCGAAAGTGGGGGCTGATCTTGTAGAGGGGCTCGGCGAAGGTGTCGATGAAGGCGAGCAGGGGGCCGCGCACGTCACTCTCGAAACGGTCCTTGTTCGCCTCGAACCACTCCCGGTCGTTGTTCTTCTTGAGGTCGCGGAAGAAGGCGAAGAGCTTCGGGGTGATGAATGGGTTTCCGGCCATGTCGTCCTCGGGGTGTGGGGTCCGTGCCGAATCTGGCGGGCCGGTGCTACCGGCGCAATGCCCGCGGCTCAGTCGCCCCAGGGCACGAGCCAGCTGTCGGGCAGGTCGATACCGAACCCCGGCCCCGGGGGCAGGCCGATGACACCATCTTTCGGCACCGGTGTTCCCGGCGTGGCGCGATAGGCCTTGCGTCCCGAATCCGACGGCGAACCGGCGTAACACTCTTCCAGCGGCACGCCCGGGTCAGAGAACTGGATGTATTCGATGAGGTGCACGTTCGGGGCGGCAAAGGTCCAGTGCTGGCCGTACAGTTCGTTGCCACCGGTGTGCAGACACATGGGGATGCCGCAGGCGTCGGCGGCGTGGGCTAGCTTCATGGCTTCGGTGAAACCGCCGATCCATTTGAGGTCGGCCTGGATCAGGTCGACGAGGCGTTCCTGCACGGCGCGGATCCCCGGGTGCTTTGTGGACCAGTGTTCACCCGTGGCCATGGTCTGCCAGGGGACACGCTGCCGCAGGGCCTTGTAGCCTTCGTAGTTCCAATAGGGCAGCATCTCTTCCATCCAGGCCATGCGGTAGGGTTGCAGGGCTTCGCACATGCGCGCGGCGTAGTCAACGTCGTAGGCCATCCAGCAGTCGAGCATGAGGTCGGCGTCGTCGCCGATGATCTCGCGGGCCCTGGCGATGGTCTCCACCGTGCCCTCGATACCGGCGTGGCCGTCGTAGACTGAATGGGGACGGGCGAGCTTGAACTTGCGGAAGCCCAGCTCCTTACCCCAGTCGACGTCGTTGCCGGTCAGGTAGCAGGGGATGGAGCGTTTCTGCGGCCCGCCGGCCAGACGGTAGACGGGCTCTCCCACCGACTTGCCCCACAGATCCCAGAGGGCCAGATCGACGCCCGCCACGGCGCGTGCCGCCAGGCCTTCCATGCCGAAGGACAGGCAGGAATGCCACATGCGGTCGTTGCAGGCGTCGATGGCACCGACCTCCTGGCCGACGACGGCGGGACCCAGGGTCTGTTCGATGAGAATGGCGGCGGTGTTGCCCGTGTCGGTGCTGCCGAGCCCGTACGTGCCGTCGCTGGCGGTGGCCTTCACCCAGATCATGCCGCCCGGCTCGCGCCGGTTGACGGGTTCATCGAAACGATCGAAGGGAGTGGCCTGGCGGAACGTGCGGTGCCAGCTCTCCCTGGTAGGTTTCGTGCCCTCGTGCTCAGCAGGGGGCGGTTCGAGGCGGAACAGTTCGATGCGTTCGATGGTGGCCATGTGGCTCCGTTCGCTGCAGGAGGAGGAAGATGAGCTGGTGGCCGGTCAGTACTAGCTGAGGCCGGCGAGTCCGCACCATTCGTCGTATGTGTCGATCAGCCTGACCTGCGGTATATCGCCCTGGAGATTCGACCACTCCACATCCATGATAGTCTTCCCGTTCCGGACCTGGTGCCGATAGCCGGTACCATCCATCATGGCGATGTCGGGCGCCAGCTGGAAGGTGTAATCCCCTGCTGACTCGGCTATCGATACGAAGGTGCTCCATGCCCGAGCGCCCTCTGGCAATTGTTCCAGATCCAGCGTGGCCTTCTTTTTCTTGACCTTGCTGAGTTCAACAACCCGATCTGCGAGTTCAGGGTTGTCCTTCGGCGCGAGGCTCTGCGCCATCGAGGCATACCACGTCGAGAGCTCACGTTCGGCGATTTCTATCTCCACCGAACTCCCGACGCAGACAAAGGTGAGAACGACCTCGCCAGCGAAGCTTGGCAATACGATGAGTCTGGTTGCTCCTGACACGCCCGGGGCAGTGACGATCTGGCTCAGATCGGCAAGCTCGTAGCTGTCGTGCATCAGCGTGCCTTCGGTGATCGCACCCTCCAAGGCAAGCATCTCCTTGAACATCTGGTCCTGTTTCTCCTTCTCTTTCTCTGCTCTTGCCCTTTCTCTTTCCAACCTGGCCACCAGACGCGGGCCGCGAGGATGCTCAACCGGGCAGTACTTGTGGAAGATGTTCAGATCTTCCATGGGCCACCATTCGTCGTTGGTCAGGACACGGCACTGGATCAGCGCCTTAGGAGGGACTCGGCCCGCTGCAATCTGCGCCTTGAGTTCCTCAAGCTCGATTTCAACGGGTTCTGTATCTGTCGTCAGTTGCAGTCTCATCTGGAACCTTTGGCGAAGGTAGCACGGCCGAGGGGGCAATTCCAGCCAGCCACGTTGCGGCAGGACCAAGTCTCCGTCTATCGTATGCACCCATGCCGCGTCCGCCCAACATCCTGCTCATCGTCGCTGACGACATGGGGTACGGCGACTTCGGTCGTTTCGGTGACGGTGGCCCCCGTACGCCCACCCTCGACGGACTGAGTCACGCGGGTGTATGCCTGACCCAGCACTACTCCGGCTCACCGGTATGCGCCCCGGCCCGTGCGGCCCTGCTCACGGGCCGTTACGCCCACCGCACCGGCGCCATCACACCTCAGGAGGTAATGGGCCTGGACCGCATCCACCCGGGTGAAGTGACGCTGGGTGACAGCTTCCGCCACGCTGGGTACGCCACCGGCCTCATCGGCAAGTGGCACAACGGGGCATTGGACGACCGGTTTCATCCCAACCGTCGCGGCTTCGACGAGTTCGTCGGCTTTCGCGGTGGCTGGATGGACTACTGGAACTGGTGGATCGAGCGAAACGGCTCAAGGGAGTGGGGGGATGGGACCCGCTATCTCACCGATGTGTTTACCGAGGAGGCAGTGGGTTTTCTACGCCGGCATCGCTCCGAGCCGTTCCTGCTGAATCTGTGCTACAACGCCCCGCACTCGCCCTTGCAGGCTCCCGACGCCATCGTGCAACCGTACCTGGATCGCGGCATCGCCCCGGGGGCGGCGATCACGTACGCGATGAACGAAGTGATGGATACCGGGGTCGCACGCCTGCTCGAAGAGCTGGACACACTCGGGCTGGCGCAGGACACGATCGTCATGTTCACCAGCGACAACGGTCCGGCCATGCGTCTGCGTGCCGATCAGGTGCCGGAGGGTATGGGTGTGGACACGAGTCGGGGCAACGCTGGCTTCCGTGGCGCCAAGGGGTCGGTCTACGAAGGCGGTATCCGCGTGCCCATGGTGATGCGCTGGCCGGCAGGTCTCGAGGGCGGGCGCACGGTGGACGAGCTCGTGCATTTCACGGACTGGCTGCCGACACTGTTGGGGATCGCCGAGGCTGAGCGACCGGAAGGTCTGCCGTTGGATGGCGGTGATGTGCTGTCGTTGCTGCGGGGTGAAACGCCAGCAGAGGCACCGCGGCAATACTGGCAGTGGAACGCCTATTCACCCATCAGCACCTGCAATGCCGCCATGCGTGATGGTCCGTGGAAGCTGGTGCGACCGCAGATCGCCATGCGTCCGGCGACGGAGGCGGCGCAGGCGGCGATGGACCGCTACGTCGAGCAGGACATCGCCTACAAGAACGATCCGGACAACACGACGCAGATGATGGAACCCGAGCCGGAGAGAATCATCGCGGAGCCGCCACCGGCAGAGCTGTACCACATCGGAGAGGATCCGGCGGAGACGCAGGATCGGGCCGGGAGCCATCCGGACCGGGTGTCGCGCATGCAGGCGGAACTGGAGACATGGTTCGACGAAGTCGAGGCGGATCGGCGTCAGGTGGCGGAGGAGAACATCGCCGACTGATTTCAGCCTTCAGTCTGGTTCGGATCCGGCAGGTTGTCCAGATGGGCCAGGTCACCGAAGAAGCGGACCATCCAGCGCTCGTCATCGTCCAGGTAGAACGAGCTGATGCTGGTATTGCCCATGTCGAACCGCCGTCGGGCGGCGACATCGAGGCCGAGTACGTGTTTGACGAAGCTTCCCAGCGCACCGCCGTGGGTGACGGCGACGACGAGCTCCCCCTGGTGAGGGGCGACGATACGGTCGACGGCGGCGACGACGCGGTCGTGCAGCTGGCGCTGGCTCTCGCCACCGGGCACGACATAGTCGGGATCGCCGGAATAGTGGCGTGCCCACTCTTCGGGATACTGCGCCGGGATGTCGGCCTTGGGGAGGCCCTGAAAAATGCCGAAGTGCCGTTCGGCGAGGCCGGCATCCTCTGCCACTCTGTGATGCGCGGGGTCGGCGATGAGCTGGGCTGTCTGCCGGGCTCGTCCCAGATCCGAGCAGTAGAGTGTGGCGCAGGTGTCCATGGCGTGGAGGCGCGGCGCCAGAGCCCTGGCCTGATCGATCCCCTCCTGTGTGAGGGGGCTGTCCATCCGCCCCTGGTAGATGCCACCAAGGTTGAATTCGGTCTGGCCGTGGCGCAGTAGGAGGAGGCGGGTCGTCGGCATACCCTCAAGTAGACGCGACGTTGCCACACTGTCAACGCGGCGTACCTTATCTGTCGGTTTCGAGTCATCCAGACCCAATACGACAGGACAGAAATACCATGGCAAAGGCATCTGCCCGGCACATCCTGGTCAAATCCGAGGATGAGTGTCAACAGATCAAGGACAAGATCGAGGGGGGCGCCGATTTCGCCGACATGGCGAAGGAGCATTCGACGTGCCCCTCTGGGCGCGAGGGCGGTGCCCTCGGCGAGTTCGGCCCGGGAATGATGGTTCCCGAATTCGACAAGGTCGTCTTCAACGAAGCCGTCGATGTCGTGCACGGCCCGGTACAGACGCAGTTCGGCTACCACCTGCTGGAGATCACGAGCCGCACGGACTGATCTTCCGGCAATCCCGCTTACAACAGATCAGGTCGGCCCCGGTGGACTTCCATGGCAGATCCCCTGTCAGCCTCGAAGGCGATCTTGAGAGCTTCGTAGGCGCGCCAGGGGTCGACGGAGCTGCCGCAGGTGAAGATGTCGATGGCGGCGTAGTGGTGCTCGGGCCAGGTGTGGATGGAGAGATGGCTCTCCTGAATCGACACCGTGCCCGTGACGCCACTCGGTGAGAAGCCGTGGAAATGAGAATCGATGACGGTGGCGCCGGCCTGCTCGGCCGCATTCAGCAGGCACTGGCGGACAAACTCCAGATCGTCGAGCCGGCCCCGGGCGCAGCCGTAAAGATCGACCAGCAGATGTCGGCCGAGGGCGGCGCTCGTCGGGATATCGACGGGCGTCGGGCGAGGCTCAGGACCGCTCATACGTCAGGGCGCTGGTGAGCGATGACGGCGAGCCGGTCGCCGCTGGCAAAGGCATAGTCACCCCCGGGATTCACCCGCAGGTCGCCACCGTCGGGCTCGACGGCTACAAGCAGGACGTCGAGCCTCTGTTTGGCGATGGGCAACATCTCCTCGAAGCTTCTTCCCACCCAGTCAGGCGGCAGATCGATCAGGTAGATCTCGCACTGCTCTTCGGTGCGCACCAGGCTCGAGATGGCCCGCGAGCTGCCCGGGTCGAGGACGGCTCGGCTCAGCAACCCGCTGGAGAGAGCACCCACCACGACCGCCTCGTCGGCCCGGCTGATGTCGGCGTGTTGTGTGGAGCTGGCATCGAACAGCTGAATGCAGACGTGGAGATCCGCCCTGTACTCCTTGACGGTCAGGGCTTCGATCAATGTCTTGGCGTCGCGCCCGGCCACATCCTCGATGTCCTGGTTTCCCAGGATGACCGCCCCGGAGCAGTCCGCGGCGCTGGCTCGTTCCAGGGTCTGGGCGTCGACTCTGCCGCAGACGAAGTCGACACGGCCGGCCTCGCCTTCGGCCGGCATGGGGTGGGAGGGCAGGTCGGCGAGGACGACGACTTCCACCTCGAGGCGATCGGCGAGGATGTTGCGGACCAGATCCTCACCCGTCTCGTTCCAGCCACAGACCAGGACGTGTCCACTCGTGTTCACGGGCTTGATCCCCCTGTCTTTCTTGCTCCGGTGCTCGATGATGAAGGTGGCCAGCTCCGCCGTGAAGCCGCCGAGGACGCCGATGCCCAGGACCATGAGAACCGCCCCCACCACGCGGCCCGCCGCTGACTCCGGGTAGAAGTCCCCGTAGCCGACGGTCGTCGTCGTCACGACCGCCCACCAGAGTCCGTCTCCGATGGGGTGATCCTCGAGAAGAGAGAACAGGACCCCACCGACGACGATAAGGGACGCCGACAGCACGGAGATCCATACCAGCGAATGCTGATGGACGAGTCGGCGCCAGGCGCGCATCAGGGGCAGCCATAGCGGCATGGCGGAGGTTCTCTAGTCTCGGGGCGTTGTCAGCTGTGCTACAGCACCCAGACGACGAGCATGCTGCCGCCCACGTAGCCGAAGGCTTCGAGCAGTCCCGCGCCGATGCGGGGCTCTTCCTGGGTCTGCTGGGCGGCCAGGCTGACGCCCGGGGCCAACAGGACGTCGGTCAGACGCTTGATGATGAGGAGGATGATCAGACCGAAGGCGGCATCGACGGCAAAGGTGGTCAGGCTGTCCTGCCAGCCGGCGAAGTCGCCGGCCACGGCCAGGCTGATGATGTTGCCCATACCCACCAGCACACCCGCGAAGGCCAGCCCCACGGCGGCGTTGTCGCCTTCGAGCTGCTCGTGGATGCTGTGCGGTGTGGCCATTTCGTAGAGCCGGCCGAGAATCAGCAGTACGGCCTGGGCCAGAGCCCAGAACACGACACCCACCCACCAGGCACCGGTGCCCTGCTGGATGGAGAGCAGAATGAGGCCGTTGGCGATGTGGACTCCAGCTTCGACGAAAGCCGTACCCAGGTTCTGGTCCTCCACGACCTCCCGGGTGTTGTCGAAGCGGGGCAGCAGGACCTTTTCGCACAACCAGCTGGCCACCAGCATCATGGCGATGGTCATGACACCGAAAAGGGCGATGGCCGTCAGGTCTGCCTGCCAGCCGGCGGAGGGCCCGGCCAGAACGCCGCCCAGGGCGATGGTGACACCGAAGAGATAGCCGGCCACCGACACGGCCAGAGCGACGTTGCCCTTGTCGAAGAGCTCCGCCTTGAGATCCACGCGCCGGTACAGGCCGGTGTAGGCCCACTTGGCGATCACCAGCAGAGCGAAGGCCTCGAGCAAGTACACGGCGGCCCTGCCCATGGGGATCAATAGGTTGTCTAGCACTTGTCTACCTTCCTCTCTCCGTCCTGCTGATCATTTGCCGAAGCGGCTGGATCCCCGCCCCCAACCGCCGGATTTGCTGCGATTGCTGGCGAAGCCCCGTCCGCCTCCCGCGGAACGCTGACGGTAGCGCTGGTAAAAGCCGGGGCGGGTCTTCTGCGTCTGCGTTCCAGCGGTGCCGAAGGTCTGTCGCCCCTTGGTGACAGGACCGAAGTGGGGACTGCCTCGCTGGCGGTCACGTCGGTAGCCGTCGAAATCACTGCGGCCGACGCGGTGACCGCCGAGCATGGCGCTCATGAAGGCGTACTGGCCGTAGAACTGCCAGAAGCCGCCGCCACCCCAGGATCCGTAGTGACTGTTGCCCACGTACTGGTATCCCGCCGGGTACGCCTGGCCGGGCGTCGAGCGCTTGCCGTCCAGGGTCTTGCTGGCCACCACCATCCCCAGATAGTGCTGGTACCGCGCCATGACCTCTTCAGAAACCTTCACCCAGTCCGTCTTGCGGGTCTCGTACACCAGCGTGTCCTGGCCAGACGACGTCCGCTGGCCGGCGGCCGTCATGACCTGCAGACGGAGGAAGTAGTCGGGGAAGAAGCCATCTTCCACCTTCAGGTCCTCGATGATGACGGAGTACTCCGGATACCGTTCCAGATCACGAGCCACCTGTTGCACCGGATCGGGCGAGCGCCCGCACCCGGCGGTGACGATGAGGGCTCCCAAAATGAGGAGGATGGCTATCCGTTTGTCTCTCACCGGTCGCCTCCCGGCAGAATATCGGTGAAGGAATACTCCTCGACGTACTCCCCTTCGTAGGCCGAGAACCGTTGCTCGCTCCACTGCACGAGAAAAAGCAGGCGCCCGTCCTGCGTCTCGAAGCTCCAATTGACGAACTCCCGTCCCTCGCCCTCGGAGGTCGAGCCGTCGGCGTCGATGTCGCGTTGCACACCAGCATTGGATTCCACGGCCTCGTATTGCCTGGACTCGAAGTGGATCGCCTCCGGCGGGTCGCTGTCAGCGCGGAGGGCGGTGGTGACGTCCTCCTGAATGTCGCCGAGGCCGATACTGCGCGTCAGCGTCCAGCCGACTTTTCCGTCTTCCTCTTCACGTTCGAGAAAGCGCACGTCATCACCGGCGGTCAGCTGCCACTCCTGGGTAGGGAAGCCGTCGTAGTCGTAGACACACCGGGCGGTGACCTCCCAGGTCTTCAGATCGTAGTCGACGAGATCGCTCAGGCGCATCGAGTCCAGCCGCAGGTCGGCGAGACCGTCGACATTCTCGTCGGAGTCCTCGCCTCCGAACCATTTCTTGCTCAGGCTGATCATCGGTTCTACCAGCGGCTCCAGTCCTGACGGTACTGCCGGGCGAGAACGGGTCGGTCGAGTCGGTTGATGATGACGTCGGCCGGCCGGCTCATGTCGGCGGGGAAAACCTGCATGTGACGGAACAACTCCGTCGTGACATAACGCAGATCGGGTACATCTATAGTTACGTCCGCCAGCTGACCTTCGCCACCGGTGGTGCCGGCGACGAACCCCCACTCCCCGAAGGAGGGCACGAGGGTGTGGTAGGGGATGACGTGGAACCCGGCTTCAGCCATCGTGGCGGCAATGCTCCAGAAAGCGGTCTTAGTATAGTAGGGACTGGAGGCCTGCGTGACCACCACCCCTCCCGGCGACAGATGCCGGGCAGCCAGTCGGTAGGCCTCGACGGAATACAGCTTGCACAGGGCTTCGTCCCGCGGGTCCGGCAGGTCGAAGAGGATAACACCATACGCTTCGTGCCCGCGTTGGAGGAAGCCGAAGCCATCCTCAGCAAAGATATGAACCTGCGGCCGACTGAGGGCATTGTCGTTGAGGCGTGTCAATCGCAGGTCCCGCCGGGCCAGATCTGTGATGGCCGGGTCGAGGTCCACCAGGTCGACACGCTCCACATCACTGTGGCGCAGCACCTGACTCACGGTGAGACCATCGCCACCCCCGATAACGAGAACCCGTTGCCGACTGTGGGCCAGGGCCATGGCCGGGTGTACGAGGGATTCGTGGTAGCGGTACTCGTCCATCGAAGAGAACTGCAAGTGCCCGTTCAGATAGAGCCGTACGTCGTCCTGCCACTGGGTGAGAACGATCTGCTGATACTGCGAACGTTCGCTGTAGATGATCCGGTCGGAATAGAGATCGCTCTCCAGCCGTTCGCGCATGGGGTCGACGGCCACCAGAGCCAGGGCCAACCCGCAGGTGATGACGATTCCCAGTGCAAGGAGCATCCGCCGCCCGGCCATCAGCTGCGACCAGAACCCGGCCAGCAGCACGAGCCCCACCCCGACATTGAGCAGTCCGGCCACAAGGGCTGTGTTGAGGGACCCCAGCAGGGGCAGCAGGAGGTAGGGGAACAACAGAGCTGCCAGCAGCGAGCCCAGGTAGTCCAGGAAGAGCACGTTGGACAGCACCGTTCGCAACTCGCCGTGTCTCTGCAGCATGCGAGTCAACAACGGCAGCTCGAGGCCGACGAGGGCGCCCACGGCGACGATGAGCAGCACCATGACGTAGCGGAAGTGGTCAGTGTAGAGGTAGGCGACGTAGAGTGCAGGTACCGAGCACCCGCCCACGGCTGCCAGCCACAGTTCGAAGGCGATGAAACGTTCCAGCAAGCGCTCGTCGTCGACGGCCCGCGACAGCCAGGACCCCAGGCCCATGGAGGCGAGGAAGAGTCCGATGGTGATGGAAAACTGGGCGACACTGTCGCCGAGGAAATAGGCCGACGTGCTGCTGATGAGCAGCTCGTAGATGATGGCACAGGCGGCGGCCGAAAAGATGGCGGCCAGCAGCACAGCGGGTCCCCAGCGTCCGCCCGTCTCCGCCGTGTCGGTCGGCTCAGCCATGAACCGGCATCCCTTGGAGAGAGGTCGTGTAGGGGGTATCCAGCCTGTCGAGACAACGCTCTGCCGCGGCGATGCCGGCGAAGATCGACTCTTCGAAAAGTGGCAGGCCGCCCGCATCGCAGGTGGCGAACTCCACCACGCCGCAGGGCATCCGCCGCAGGCGGCTCTCAGGACCCCAGATTACCCCCGGGCGGGGGCGCACCATGCCGTGGCCCCAGCGACAGATGTCGATCCCTTCCACCAGATCCGGCAGCTGCGGATGGATGCGTGTCAGGTCGGTCAGCACCTTGCGAGCCCAGGGCTGCGGATCGTCGGCCAGCAGGTCTTTCCTGGCGGCCGCCGGATCGCCGATCAGGGGCAGGTAGTAGACGAGGACCTCACCGTCCTGATTGGAGGGTGGGGGCCTCTGATGCCGGGCAGAGACATACCCGACGGACGGGCTGTCCATCAACACATTGTCCCATGCCAGTCCGGCATCGGCAAGCGGGGCCGTCAGCCGTACCGCGGCCACGAGCCAGGGAATGTAGTCCAGTTGCTTGATGGCCTGTTGCTGGGCTGTGGGCAGGTCGGCGACCACGTGCGGCGCGGTGTGGAGCTTGCCGGCGTAAACGACACCGCGGGCTCGGACCCGACGCCGTTCGCCCGTGGGCGCGTGAATACACAGGGCTTCGGCCGAGGTGTCCTCCGAACGGAGGCCGAGGACGGCCGTAGCCAGCCACTGTTCGTCGCTGCTCTGCCCGCGGGCAAGGCCGTCGGCGAGAAACTGGTTGCCCTGAGGCCAGGTCAGTGTGTCAGAAGGGTAGTCGTGGCGCACGCGGCGGTCGTAGTAGCGACAGGCGAAATAGTGAATACCCGCCCAGGCGGAGACGTCGCCGGCGAGTCCGCCATAGTCGTCCTTGCAGGCCTGGTCGATGAGCCAACCCAGGCGAGGGCTGCGCCAACCCTTGTGCCCCATGTACTCGGCCATGGTCTGGCCATCCAGCTGGCGTACGTCGGCATCGGCCGAACTGTAGGCCAGGGGCATGGCAAAACCGCGACGTCCGTCCTGGCCGCGATGCAGGGTCCAGCGCAGCATGTCATCTTCGAAGGCCCGCAGATCATCGACCTCGTCCTGGCCGGCGTCGGCAAAGGGGTCGAGTCCCTCGACCCACTCACCGTTGGCCCACAGTCTCTCGGCAGGCGCGCGCAGCAGGTGATCGGGGTTGACGAGGGGGCGCCCCGCAGCGTCGTACCCGGTGATCACGTCGAGGTCAGACAGCACCTCGTGAACACAGTCGGCCTCGGCGGGCGGCACGTTGATGTAGTGGGCTCCCCACGGGAAATCGAGCCCTCCCGCCTGCCCGGTCGCGGTGTTGCCGCCCAGGCGGTCGGCGAGCTCGACGAGGAGCACGCGCTCCACGCCGGCTTTCTTGAGCTTCCAGCAGGCGGCCAGTCCCGACACGCCGCCACCGACGACGAGGACATCGACGTCGGTCTCGGCAACCGCATGGAACCGGGCGGGATCTACGGGGCGTCGCAGCATGTGGCCACGCTGCGGCGACACGGCATCGACGAAACGCGCCTCGATCTGGCCATCGTAACTCGAAGACCTACGCTCTGTGCAGGCGAGAGGCAGACACACGGAACCGGCAAGGAGCGTCTTGAGGAAGCTCCTGCGTGGTACGTGACTCATAGAAAAATCAGCTGATGCCCATCTTCGACTTGAGCTGGGCCAGTGAGTCCTCGGCTTTGCTCGGGCCACCGCTGAGCAGCGCCTTGTCGATCTCGTCGTCGATGGAGCTTCCGGAGTCGGCCATCTCGCCGTACGCCTGCGACAGGGCTTCCTCCTCTGAGACCTTGTCCTTCATGCGCTCCAGCAGGGCCACCGTACCCTTGGTGTCGACGTTGGACAGGCGCTGGTTGATCTTGCGCGTGGCGTTGGCGGTGCGCGCCCGGGCCTTGAGCATGACCAGGTCGTTCTCATAGGAAGCGACCTTGGATTTGAGATCGTTGACGTTGTTCTGAAGGTTGGCCACCATCTGATTCTGCGTCTGTGCCTGCTGTGTGGTCTGCAGCGCCCGGGCGGCGGCCTCCTCCTTGCGGCTGAGGGCCTCCATGGCGAGCCGTTCGGCTTCGCCGGCCTCGACGTCGCCGGACTGACCCTTCTGCAGCAGCAACATGGCCTTGCGCTCGTAGTCACCGGCCAGGCGTTTGGCGTCGTCGGCGTCCTTGGACATACGAATCGCCAGAGATTTGACCTCGGCAAGGCTCTTCAGGCTTTCCTGCAGGTCCTTGCGCAGATCGCGAACGGCCTGCTCGCTCATCTTGATGGGATCCTCGAGCTTGTCGACGAGGGAGTGGGCCTCGGCCTCTCCGGCCTTGAAGAGGCGATTGAAAATGCCAGCCATGACGTTTCCTATTCTCCCGCGACGAAGCCGAGGAGCTCGTCGCCGTTTTCGGCCAGGCCCAGACTGAGGGCGTTGATGGTCGTCTCCAGCTCGTTCAGGTCCAGATTGTCCAGAGCCAGGGTGTTTCGATAGAGCAGGGTGTCGCCCTCTTCGTTGAGGACGAAGGCACCGAAGACGAAGCTCCGGTTCATCTGCAGGAGGCGGCGATAGACTGTCGTGGGAACTTCGCCCTGAAACTTGAGGATGAGCTGCTCAAGGACCAGAAGGTCGTCCTCGCAATCGATGACGAGCTGGTGGATGCCGCGCTCCTCATCGTTGATGATGATGATCTCCTCGTCGGCGATCTCCTCGTCGATGGAGAAACCCAGGTCGACGATGTACTCTTTGACGCGTTCGAAATGGTCTGCCATAGTAGCCTCGAAAGATAGTCCGCTAACGGTTCCCGTCCTGTTCCAGCACCTTCGCCAGCTCCTGGTATGCCCGTGTCAGTTCAGCCGTCAACTCGCTGGCGACCTGCCGCTTCTCCGGGTCCTCACCGTGGAGGTCGGGGTGGTATCTCTTCATCATCTGTTTCCAGGCCGACCTCACGGCGGACAGATCTGAACCGTAGGGAATCTCGAGGTTGGCGTAGTACCCGGCCAGCACCCCGTCCCGACGATCGTCTGCGCGTTCTGCCTGGGCGCCCTCCGCCCCGGAGTCCTGTTCCGACGCACCATGCCACGATTCGTCGTCGACGGGCGATCGGGGTTCTCGGTCGCCCAAGTGGGCGCGCGTCAACTCAAAGAGTCGGCGGAGCAGGTCTCCTGACATTGGAAGGGTTGAATGTACTGGGACTCATGTCGCCGGTCCAGGTTCCACCTGAGAGTTGGTGAACGCCTCTGTGTAGCGTACCCCTTCTGCCGCCAGGCGGTGTCGAGCCCAACGTGCATCGACCAGATGAGCCTTGTCTGACGCGACGGGACTCACCATAATGGGCCGCGTAACTCTCCTAGCCGTTGCCGCTACCACCGTGAACTGAAGGACGTAATGCCATTGGTCCAGGCAGCACGCGCCTACTTCGCCAGGCGACCGCCTGTCGTTCGCCTGGTCGAAGTACTCGCTCCCCTGGGTGTCTTCGCCGCCTACATCCCCGAGGTCCGGCTGGTTTTCGGTACGGAGGCCCTCATCGGATGGGGGATAGGTGCGATCGGCTTCGCCGTTGCGGCACTGGCCGAGGTATTCCAGCGCCGTGGGGTTCCGCGTGGCACCGGGTCGGCCCAGGACGAGGGTCAGCACGCGGCCCCATCGCCCTTGAAGCTCGCCATCGTTCGCTCGCTGCTCCTGTTGGTGTTTATGGCATCCGTGACCTTCCTCGTCAACGCCGACATCGCTGGAGCCGACTACCCAAGAGGCGGGTCGTTCATCATCACATACTCGGCCTGCCGGCTCATTCTCGCTTTCGCCCTGCTGATCGCGTGCTTTACGCTCGGGAGGCTGGCATTGGAGCTTGTGCCGGGTTCCCGTCCGAGTCTCGAGGACGCAGGAAGCACATTCGTACTCTGCTTCTTTGGTGGCGCCAGTCTGTACGGCCTGATGTTTGTGCTGCTTGGATGGTTCGGTCTGATCGGATTGCCGGCGGCTCTGACGTTGACCGTACCTATGGTGATACTGGCCCCATCATTCGTGTTTCCCCTGATGCGTCAGGTGGCTCACAAGGTTCACCATGAACTTCACTCACTGCGGGGGCCGCAGTTGTGGCTGCGAGCACTTCTGGTCTGGTGTACGACGCTGGCTGGGGTGCTGATCATTCTGGCACGAGGACTCTACCCCGGACAGACCACAAATGACGTATGGGAACATTACCTGCACTACTATCGGGATGTCCTGGCAACCGGCAGTCTCGGCCCACACCCGACGTGGTATCATTTCCACGTATCCAAAGGGGCGGGATTGTTCTACCTGCTCGGATCGCTCAGTGACGAGTTAGCTCCGCAACTCGTGTCGCTGTGTTTTGTCCTGTCTGCCGGAGTCGTTGTCTATCTGATTACGCGTCGATTCACGGGAGATTCCTCCTGGGCCCTGCTGGGGACCACGGTATTTCTGACCACCTACCGTGGAGACTTCTTCAAGCATCATGATGTCCTGACCGGTTTCATCGCCTTCTTCATCTGGTCGACGATCGAAATTGGCTACAGAACGGATGCCGCCCGCCGGGCGATCGCCGTGGTCACGGCCTTCGTGGCGTTCTATGCAGGCTTCTACCTTCCGATGGGTTCGGCCATCCTCTCCCTCTTCTGGCTCGCCCTGCTTCTTCCGATCCGTCATATCCCAGCGTGGCGGCCCCACCTGCCAATGCTGGGATGGTCACTGGTTGCCATGGTAGTCGGGGTCGCATCAGCCCTGCTCGTCAACTACGGCGCCACGGGACTCGCGGAAACCGTCCCGCTTGGTTTCTTCTGGTCTCTGGCAGACCAACAGAGGTTCGATGACACCTTCGGCGTCACTGGGATCGCCCTCCTGCTGGATTCGGAAAGCGATCGGCTGAATCTGTCTGCGTCGTTGACGCACTGGCTCTTCCAGACGCTCCGCTACCATCACCTGCACGCCTTCTTCCCCCCCACAATGATCATCCCGGGTCTCCTCGCAGCGATTGTCCTCACGGCGAGACGCTGGCCGTTGAGCGCAGCACGGGGTCAGGCCTACTCCGTAACCGTGCTGACTGCGTTTGCTGGCTCGGCCCTCCTGTTCAGCCTTTTCATCCGGAACGTGAGTCTTTCACGGCTCTATGCTTTTTCAGCGCTGCTATTGACCCTGGTATTCGTTCCGCTGAACCGAGCCATCATCGATGCCCTCTGCAGGGATGCCATACGGCCGTGGGCGAGGGCCGGCCTGCTGAGCCTGCTTGCCGTCTTCGCCCTCGGCCAGTCACTGTGGTACAATGGCAACACGTGGGGTGTGACGAGAGACATGCTCACGTCGTTCTATACCGGCAAGCGCTCTATGGCGCAGTCCATGCTGGAGAATGATGGACTGTTCAACCAGAACGTGAAACTGAGTACCGTCCACCAGATGCGGGCGCGACTCAACCTGGATGCCAGGATCGTGAATCTTGGATTTGATCCGGGACCGGCGAATTCCTTCCCTGCCCCAGGTATCATCTATGGCGGCAACCACGGGTTCGGACCACAGTATGTGGATGTCATCTTCGGTGAGCCACAGGCGGCGCAGTCCATTCTGCAGGATCTGCAGCTGAACTACTTCCTCTTCGATCTGCGCAATGGCATTGCCAACAGCATCGCATATGGCCGCCTCTTCCAGCCTGAACACCTCGAGCAATACTTCCGAGTCGATCTGCAAAGTGGCGATACATATCTGTTGACCTGGCGGCTTCCTGGCCAGGAGGAACCGATTCCTTATCGCTTTCGCCAGGTCCTTGAACTGGCGCAGAAGGAGCCCCTGAGATATCCCAATTCGGGAGCCTTCCTCGCTGATATTGACACGATTCTCGAAGTCGAGGTCTCGCTTGTCGTAGAGACAGCCATGCAGGCTGGCGTCGCAGGCAGGATGCTCCCGGTCACGAATGATCCGAGGGCTGTGGAACGGATCGCGCAAGCCACGGCTGCGGCGTTATCGGCTGGCTTCGGGACGGTCACTCTGGCCCAGAACAGGGTGCTGCTGCAGGATCTTCAGCGGAACGTGCAGACGTCTCTTATTGGCGTGCTGCCCGATCTCGAAAAGGCGGTGCGCGAGTGGATGTCGAGGGAAGGGATCTCGGAGGCCGATCGTCTTGAAACCTACCGTCTTGAATACGGCAGGCCCCTTCCCGATCTCGACAGGGCGGCACGCGAGTGGATTTCGGTGAAAGGGTCCTCGGAGGCAGGCCTTCTTGACGCCTACCGTCTTGAGTTCGGCAAGCTCCTTCAGGATTCTGTTGGGCGTTTGGCGACGCGTTTCTGCACAGAAGTGTTCAACGAGAAGATTGCGGCGCCGCTGACCACCGGAACGGCGAATCGCATCGCCCGGATATTCGCCAGCCGCGAGAACCTGGAGGCGATCTTGAGACAGAATCGCTGATGAGGAGTTCTGGTCTGTGCGCGTCCTGGACCAGCCCTCCCTCGCCGAACCCGCTCAGGTCTTCATGCCGCTCAGGCTGATGCCGCCCACCAGGTACCTCTGGGCCACCAGGAACAATACAATGAGCGGCGCCGCACCCATGACCGAGGCGGCGAATACGCGCGGCCAGTCGGCGCTGGTCTCGGAGCGGAACAGGCTGAGTCCCACCGTGAGGGGGTAGTAGTCCTGGTTGCTCAGCACGATCAGGGGCCACTCGAACATGTTCCAGGCCCCCATGAAAGTGAACAGGCCCAGCGTGATGATCGCCGGCTTGGACAGGGGCAGGATGACATGCCTCAGGATGCCCCAGGAACCGCAGCCATCGATACGGGCGGCGTGTTCGAGCTCGGCCGGGATGTTGAGGAACGCCTGGCGCAGCAGGAAGATGCCGAAGGCGCCAGCGAAACCCGGGATGATGACACCCCACAGGGTATCGACGAGGCCGAGTTCGCGGATGACGAGGAAGTTGGGGATCAGCAGCACGGCAGGTGGCACCATCATCGTGGCCAGCAGCATGCCGAAGAGCAGGTCACGACCGAAAAAGCGCATGCGGGCGAAGGCGTAGGCGGCGAGAATATTGAAGAACAGCTGCAGCGAGGTGATGACGACGGCGTAGATGAAGCTGTTGCCCAGGTAGCGGTCGATGCCGCCGTAGCGGATGGCGTCGACGTAGTTGCGCCACATGGACCAGTCGGCACCGGGCCAGTCGAGGGCACTCGGCTCGTCCTGCAGGTGGGCCCACCGCTCACCGAGCTGATAGCGCGTCGGGACCAGGCTCTGCCGGTCTTCGGCGAACTCCTTCCGCGTCTTCATCGACGAGCCCACCATGTAGGCGTACGGGTAGACCATGACCATCGCCCCGAGGGTCATGGCGATCAGGGCCAGCCGTCGGCCGTCAGTCATGGATCCCGCTCTTCGCAGAGATCGCGCGGGGCGAGGGGGTTGTGGGCGATCTCGGCCCGGACGGCGTTGATAAGCCGGTCGGTCCAGAGCAAGCGAACACGCCGTCAGTCATAAATCCGGCGCGAGCGGAAGACGCGCATCTGCAGGAAGACGAAGACGAAGATGACGGCAAAGAGCAGCCAGGCCAGGGCCGAGGCGTAGCCCATCTGTCCGGCCACGGCAAAAGCGTTGACGAAGATCGAGTAGGCGATGACCTCGGTGCTGCGCTCGGGTCCCCCGCTGGTCATGATATACACGGAGGTGAAGACCTGGAAGGAGCCGATGATCGTCATCACCGTGACAAAGACGAGGGTGTTGCGCAACATGGGCAGGGTCACATGGAGGAACTGTTGAAAGCGGTTGGCGCCGTCGACGACGGCGGCGTCGTACAGATGCTGGGGAATCTCGGTGAGACCAGCCAGAAAAATGACCATGTTGTAGCCGGCGCCAGCCCAGACGCCGAGCAGCGCCAGCGCCGGCAGGGCGGTCCACGATCGGTCCAGCAGCTGACCGTAGTTGCCGAAGATGTGGTAGAACACGAGGGCGAGCACGACACCCGGCGTGATGGAGGGCAGGAAGTACAGAGTGCGGAACAGGGCCTGACCCGCTTTGGCGCGCAGGCACAGAAGGGCCAGCGGCAGGGCGGTGAGCAAGGTCCCCGACACACTCAGCACGACGTAGACCGCCGTGTGGCGCATGGCGAGCCAGAAATAACTGTCATCGGACTGCAGGGCCCGGCGGTAGTTGTCGAGGCCGACGTATTCGGAGGCACCAGCGAAGGCGTCGTAGTGGTGGAAACTCACCCACAGACTGATGCCCATACTGACGAAGCTGAAGACACAGGCCACGGTGAGGGCAGGGCCGATGTAGAGATAGGGCAGCAGACGCTGGCTCAACGGTATTCTTGATGCCATTACCGACCTGCCTCACCACGGCTGTCGAGCCAGCTGGCGACCTGCTCGTTGTAGCGTCGATAGACGTTGTCGACGTTGGCGGCGGCGGTCTTCATGGCGACCTCCACGGACGGATACGGCCCGCGCCCCTCGATGATCTCCGGGTAGCGTAGCAGCACCGATTCGACGATGGGGTTGGCCTGGTGATCGACGGCGATGATCTCCGTATGGCGGAGCTTGTCGCCCGCCAGGCAGATCTGCTTGACATTCGACAGGTAGGGCCGCTCCCGTAGCGCCTGCTGCCAGCGATCCGTCTGGTAGAAGTCGAACCGAGGGCCATTGTAACCCAGGTGCACGGAGCGCAGCAGGCTGCCTTCGAGACCCCCGACGAACTTCACGTAGCGCCAGGCGGCATCGACATTCTCGCAACGCTGGGTGATGACGAGCATGTTGCCCCACGTGACCGTGGCGGGGCCATCGCCGCTTGGCCCCGGGGGGAAGGCGGTCTTGCCGAAGTGGGTCCAGCCCATCGTGTCGCGGGTGATGTCCTTGCCCGACCAGGTGCCGGCGGCCACGACAGCGGCGCGTCTCTCCTTGAACATCTCCGAGTCGGTCATCTGTCGGCGAAAGGGCGGGCACACGCGGTCCACCCAGTAGAGTCGGGCGATGAATTCCACGGCCTCGATCCCGCTGGGACTGGCGAACATGGCACGCGTGCCGGCAGCGTCCTGGAAGCGTCCCCCATTGGCGGCCAGCCACGGCGAGAACAGGCCGGCACCGCTCGATGCGGACAGCAGGAAACCCGCCTGCGTCACCTCGTCGTCTTCGTTGCGAACCGTCAGCTTGCGGGTGATCTCGCGGAAGTGATCCCAGCTCTCGATGCCGTTCCAGCGGATCCGGTCCCAGTCGATGACGCCTGCGGCGTTGTGCTGGAACAGGGCGCGGATGCTCTCATCTTCCCCGGCTGCAGCCTGCAGGATGTCGAGATTCCACAGCAGGCAGGAGGCATCGATGATCTGCGGTATGCCGTAGACGACGGCCGGCCGACCGGGTGTGGCTTCGGTGTGGTTGTGCTGCCAGGCGGAGGGCAGGAAGGCGGATTCACCCACGTACGCGGGAGAGCCGGGCAGGGCGGGGTCGGCGTCGAGCAGATTGTTGAGAGGCAGAAGCATACCCCGGTGATAGAAACCTTCGGCCCAGTAGACGGAAGATTGAAAGACATCGGGCGGTGTGTCACCCACCATGGCTGTGGACAGCTTCTGCACGTAGTTGCCGAAGGGGACCACCTGGTAGATGATGTCGACGTCGGGATTCCGGGCCTCGAATTCGTCCTCCAGGGCGCCGAAGTAGTCGCCGTACTCCTCGTTGGAAGAGGCGCTCCACCAGTCCCAGATGCGCAGCTTCACGTGCCGGGTTTCGGTCAGGCCCAGGTGGCTCACCCAGCGACGGGTCAGGCCAGCGCGGGCGATGACGCCACCGACGATGACGAGGGCCAGAGCAGTGATGGCGAGAAGCTTCAGACGGGGCATGTTGTCAGAGCGTGGAAAAGCGATACTCCGTCGTCTGTCGCCACGTCTCTCCCGGCCGCAGGATCGTCGACGGGAAGTCGGGATGGTTCACCGAATCCGGGAAATGCTGCGTCTCGAGGCAGAGCCCGGAATGGCGGTTGTACACAGCACCGGCCTTGCCCTCCAGGCCGCTGAGGAAGTTGCCGGTGTAGAACTGCACCCCCGGTTGCGTCGTGTGTACCTCCATGCGACGTCCACGGAGCGGCTCCAGAACCTCCGCAATCATGCGGCACGTCTGCCCGTCCCAGCGGTCGACGACAAAATTGTGGTCGTAGCCGCCGCTGTCCTTCAATTCGCCGATACGGTCACCGACCACTCTCGACTCGCGCAGGTCCAGCGGCGTGTCGTCCACAGGCAGGATGTTGCCGGTGGGGATGCCGTTGCCGTCGCGTTCGGTGTAGCGCAGCGCCTTGATGCGGATCACGTGGTCGAGGACACTGCCGGCGTCGTGGGATGTCAGGTTGAAGTAGGAGTGGTTCGTAAGGTTGATGGGCGTGGCGCGATCGGTGCTCGCCAGGTAGTCGAGACGCAGGCCGTTGGCCCGGGTCAGGGTGTAGAGGATCTCGCAGGACAGCTCCCCCGGGTAGCCGTCTTCGCCGTCGGCGCTGGTGTAGCGGAAGCGCACGGCAACACCCTCCGGCACGGTTTCGGGTTCACCCCGCCACAGGGCACGATGAAAGCCGCCTTCACCGCCATGGATGTGATTGGGCGGTGCGTTGATGGCCAGTTGCAGCGTCTCACCGTCCAGCTCGAAACGGCCGCCGGCAATGCGGTTGGCCACGCGCCCCACGGCGCAGCCAAAGTAGGTGGGGTTCACGTCATACTCGTCCAGCGTGTCGAAGCCGAGGACAACGTCGGCCAGTTCGCCCCGCCGATCGGGAACGCGCACCTCGGCGATGGTGGCCCCGATCTCCAGCAGACGGACGACGGTGCCATCGTCGTTGGACAAGGTGAACACTGCCACCTCCTCGCCACGGGACGTGCTGCCAAAGACTCCTCGGGTGATGGTACTCATGTAGTCTCTTTCTGCAGGGCGCCGGCGCCGAGGATCTCGAAAAGTCGTCCATAGGCGTTCTGGGCGCGTGTGAAGCTGGTGAGCCGAAAGAACTCATCCGGAGCGTGAGCGTTCTCGTCATGGAGGCCGAAGGCGAACATCACCGTATCGGCCTGCAGGTGGTGACGAAACATGTTGAGGATGGCGATGGTGCCGCCCGTACGGGTGTAGTACGGGTCGCGGCCGTACAACTCACGCAGGACCGTGGTGGCCACGTCGTTGGCCGGGTGGTCGACGGGCATCTGGTAGGCTTCCGAGGAGAGGCGCAGATCGACAACCGCGGCGCGCACACCGGGCGGGGTGTGCGCCGCAACATGGCGCCTCAGGGCCAGCACGATGGCCGCCGGTGTCTGCCCGGCGACGAGTCGACAGGAAATCTTGGCGTGCGCACTGGCCGGGATGATCGCCTTGCGTCCCTCACCCGTGGCGCCACTCCACATGCCGTCGATCTCCAGGCTCGGGCGGGCCCAGTTCCGTTCGCGCGTGGTGAAGCCGGTCTCGCCGAAGAGCGTCGGTGCGCCGGTGTCCCGCAGGTACTCGGCTTCGTCGAAAGGAACGGCGGCGATGTGTCCGCGGTCTTCGTCACTCAAATCGGCGACGCCGTCGTAGAAGCCGTCGACGAGAACCCGACCGTCGCCGTCCACCAGGGAAGAGATGATACGGGACAGGGCTGCGGCGGGGTTGTGCACCGTGCCGCCGTAGGCACCGGAATGCAGATCTCGCTCGGGGCCGCTCACGTCGATCTGCACACCGCAGATACCGCGCAAGGCGGTGGTCAGCGACGGTTGGTCTTCACCCCACTGGTAGCCATCGGCGCTGTAGACGACATCGCAGGCGAAGCGCTCCGCCTGCTGATCGAACACAGGGGGAAGATTCGGACTGCCGATCTCCTCCTCTCCCTCGAAGAAGAACTTGACGTTCAATGGCAGGTCGTCGGTACGCAGATGGGCCTCGGCTGCCAGGATGGGGGACAGCATGTTGCCCTTGTCATCCGAGGCCCCACGGGCAAAGAGGCAACCCTCGCGCACCTCGGGCTCGAAGGGTGGGGTGGTCCAGTCGCTTACGGGGTCGACGGGCTGCACGTCGTAGTGGCCATATACCATCACGGTGGGAGCACCGGGCACGGTGAGATGCTCACCGTACGCCACGGGGTGACCGCGTGACTCGATGACCTCGGCAGCCTGCAGACCGGCGGCGTGCATTCGGTCTACCACCCACTCGGCGCCACGACGGCAGTCGGCCGTGTGGTCCGGGTCGGTTGAGATGCTTGGTATGCGGCAGAAATCGATGAGTTCGACTAGGCTGCGGTCGGACTTCTGTTGCAGATATCGCTGCCAGTTCATGGTGCGCGAAGGTAGGCGGGGTATAACAGACCAGCAAGGAAAAGCCAGGCACGACGGACATGTACGTGACCGAGCTCACAAGTGATGGAAGTCACAGCCATGACCCGCAGGGACAACTAGTGCCGTGTAACGAAAGACAGTTTGCGATTTTCGATCTTTTTCAATTTGGCGTCAGATGGGTTTGAGTTTCTCCACCGAGTGTATTTACGAAGAGCCAGGCTGATCTCTTTATGGTCGGCGAAGTCAGAATTGCTG
>PVBE010632512.1_pt1 | contig 57686 bp, 46 predicted proteins | sample 1631181 | NCBI WGS metagenome assembly PVBE01 (sample SAMN08397723, study PRJNA350692) | Marine metagenome, whole genome shotgun sequencing project. | isolation source: water | place: Pacific Ocean | collected 2012-04
ACATTCTGGACTTCCGCTACAAGGTAGTGAATGTCGAGAAGGCCACGAAGATCTTTGGTCCCAAGATCCATCCCCAGCTGATCGACCCGGATTCCGGGGTCGTACTGACGGTCCCCAGCCCTCCGACGACAGGTGCTCTGCGCCAGACGCGGCACAAGTCGAACGCCATGGAGGGAAGGCACTATTTCATCCTGTTCACGAACCCGGGAGGACTCCTGAAGTCAGGCCAAAAGGTGCGGATCAGGGTTGGTGAACTGCGCATCGACGACGTCGTTATTCAATAGCAGATAGTAGTGGACGAGAAGACAGCAATGGCCGCTTATTCGCGGCTTGCGGCGAGGATCGTGATGACGGTCCTTGCTCTCTGCCTGTCTGTCTCGGCTTCGCTGGCAGAGCCGATCGATGCAAGGCTCGAGACCGTACTGGATGCAGCCGGTGAAGACGAGGAGACGGCGGTCATCGTGCGTTTCAAGAAGCGCGTGGATGTCCGGCGCTATCGCTCGCGCAATCGACACGTGCGGCGTTTCCGGCTGGTGAGGGAGCTTCGCCGCAAAGCGGCAGCGGATTCGCTGGATGTGAAGAGGCTTCTCAGGAAGACCCGCAAGGCCAAGTCGCTCTGGCTAATCGAGGGCTTGGCCTTGACGGCGCGTTCCGATGTAATTCGCGAAATCGCGCTGCACCCGCGGGTAGAGCGGATCTTGCTAGATGAGAAGCTCAGTCTGGCTCTCGGCGAAGGTGGCGAACCCGGGGTAGCCGAGTGGAACATCGACCTGGTGGGGGCACCCGAACTGTGGGACCTGGGTCACAGGGGCGCTGGGGTGGTCGTGGCGAGCATGGACAGCGGCGTGGATAAAGGACACCCAGACCTGGTGGATGCCTGGCGCGGCGAGGTGGGCGGTTGGTACGACCCGCACGGCCAGCATGCCGAGCCATACGATAAACATGGCCATGGAACGTGGACTATGGGGATCATGCTGGGTGGTTCGGCCGGTGGAAGTGCAATCGGCGTGGCTCCCGATGCAGAGTGGATCGCCGCCAAGATCTTCAACGATCAGGGCGAATCCTCCTACAGTGCGATTCATCTCAGCTTTCAATGGCTGCTCGACCCTGACGGTGACTCAAGCACTGATGACGCACCGGACCTGGTGAACGGATCATGGGGGATGGGAGATTACCCCGGCCAATGCCTGTACGATTTCGAGGAGGACATTACAGCGCTCACCCAAGCGGATATCACGGTCATCTTTGCCGCTGGAAATAGCGGTCCTGACGTCGGGACGAGCGTCAGTCCAGCGAACTACACGAGCACCTTCTCCGTGGGCTCGATTAATGATCAGATGCTGGTCGCACCGACGAGCAGCCGCGGCCCTTCGGCATGTGGCGGCGCCCTCTTCCCAGACGTGGTTGCTCCGGGGGTCAACATCCGGACAAGTGATAGGGATCTTGGCCAGAACAATCCCTATGCATCTACCTCTGGTACGTCCTTTGCGGCTCCGCACGCAACCGGTCTGGTGGCGCTGCTAAAGAGCGCCTTTCCGACGGTTTCCAGCCCCGACCTGGTTTTGGCTCTGCAGAATTCAGCCATCGACCTCGGTCCTGGCGGTGCAGAAAATGACTACGGCGCAGGTATGATCAACGCTGTTGCAGCATACGACCGGCTCATAACAGTCGATGGCGAGTGCCCGGCCGGAGAGACTGACACGGATGCTGACGGCCTGCCGGATTCGTGTGACAACTGCACCCTGGTACCCAACCCGCCGCAGCGGGATACGGACGATGATGGCTTCGGAAATATCTGTGATGCCGACTTCAACGACGACGGTGTCGTGAACTTCGGAGATGTCGGAAGCTTCGTCTCCGTCTTCGGCACCACCGATCCCGATGCCGACTTCAACGGCGACGGTGTCGTGAACTTCGGAGATGTCAGCATCCTGCTGATGGCATTCGGACTTCCGCCCGGTCCATAGCAGCAATCCAAGAGCAGGTCCGCCAACCCCAGGATGAACCAGTTGACGACTCGATCAGGTCATCCAGAACCATCACTCGTCCGTGCAGGATCACACCTCACCCTCACGAAATTTCTGCAAGACCTTCCGGCCGGTGGCACCCCGCACGCGAGGGCGCCGCACGGAAATCGATTGGCCACCCAACTCCTCGAACTCCTCAGAAGCATGGTGAGCGCCCTCTTCCATGGGCCGGCGACAGATTTCAAGTCGCCTGACCCAACCGCCCGATCAGTGGCATACGTTGCAGCTTCCCGTTATCTGATTGTGATCGAGACGCACGTTTCCCCATGAGCGGCTCGAGTGGCAACGCTGACAGGAATTAGTGGTCTGGATGTGTCCGGATGACTTGCCCTCCGCCGTCGTGCCGTTGTGGCAACTCACGCAGCTCCCCGTGACCGAGGAGTGGTCGAATTGCACATTCGTCCAGGAGCCGCCGGCCGTGTGGCAATCGTCGCAGGTATTGCTGCTCTGGATGTGCCCGGCACCCTTGCCCGTGGCCGAAGTGCCGTTGTGGCAACTCACGCAGCTCCCCGTGACCGAGGAGTGGTCGAATTGCACGTTCGTCCAGGAGCCGCCGGCCGTGTGGCAATCCTCGCAGGTATTGCTGCTCTGGATGTGCCCGGCGCCCTTGCCCGTGGCCGAAGTGCCGTTGTGGCAATTGAAGCAGCCCGTCACGACACCCGCGTGATCGAAGCCGCCGGTCACCGCCCACGACGCCGTCGTATGGCAATCCTCGCAGGTATTGCCGCTCGGCAGGTGCCCGGCGCCCCTGCCGGTGGCCGAAGTGCCGTTGTGGCAATTGAAGCAGCCCGCCACGACGCCCGCGTGATCGAAGCCGCCGGTCGACGCAGACCAGTTGTGTGTGTTGTGGCAGGCACCGCAATCGCCGGTCGTTGGGATGTGAGTCGCGTGCTTGCCCGTGGCAAGGACGCTGTTGTGGCAGCTCGAGCAGGCGCCCGTGACCATCGTGTGATCGAAGGTCGCCGGTACCCACGAGATCGTGCGGTGGCACTGCCCACAATCGTCGGAGCTGGGCACGTGGTTGGCCGACTTGCCCGATGCGATCGAGCCGTTGTGGCAATGCGCGCAGCGGTCGACGACGCCCGCGTGGTCGAATCGTGCCGATCCCCAGGTCGCCGTGAGGTGGCAGTCGTCGCACGTGTTCGAGCTGGGAACGTGGGCGCCGGGCTTCACCTCTCCCTGCCAGCGGCTCCCGGGGAGGTGGCAGATGCCGCACTGGCGCGGAGTTCCTTCGAACAGGCCGCCCACATGGCACGCTTCGCACGGCGCACGCTCGTGAGCGCCGGTCAGGGGAAACCCGGTGCGTATATGTTCGAGATCGTCCATGTCTCCGGCACCGACCGGATGCGGCAGCAGCACACACAGCGCGATCGCGAGCAGCGCGCGACGCATCAGTGCAGCTCCCGGAGATCGATCGCATCCCAGAAGGTGGCCGAGTGGCAGCGCTCGCAGTCGCGGCCGAATGCACCCGCGTGCCGATCGTCCCGCGCGTGACAGCTCGCGCACTCCGATGTCGCCGAGACAGGCCCGTCGACGGGAAGCCGGTGGCAGGCCTCACACTCGAGCTCCGCATGGGCCTCCGTGAGCGGGTACTCGGTACGCTCGGCGTGGTCGAAGCGCCAGCGATCCCAGCCGTTCGGGTTGTGACACTCCGCGCACTCCGTTCCGAGACGACGCAGGTGCGTGTCCGTATCCGCGTGACAATCCCAGCAGCTGCTCGGGGTGTCAGAGAAGCGGGCCGTCGCGTGGCACTGCTCACAAGAGACCACCGCATGCAGGCCGAGCAGTGGGAAGGCGGTGACGTCGTGCTCGAAGAAGATCTTTCCGGTCCACGCAGATTCGTCGTGGCACGCGCCGCAATCCTCGCCGAGCTGTCCGGCATGCACATCGTCGCTCTCGTGGCACGCCGCGCAGGGTCGAGTCGGCTCCTGCTCGATCCTGGGGCCCGTATGACAGCGTTCGCACTTCACGTCAGAATGGGCCCCTAGCAGCGGGAAGTCGGTCATCTGCCCGTGATCGAAGCTTTCATCCGCCCAGCGGGTTTCGCGGTGACACTGCTCACAGTCGGTTCCGTTGCGGCCGCGATGCACATCGTCTGCTTCGTGGCAGGCGACGCATTCGGTGGCGAGCGTGACGTCGAGCCCGTCGGGATGACAGCGTTCACACTCGAGCGGCGCATGCGCGTCCTCGAGCGCAAACTCCGTCTCGCGTTCGTGATCGAAGCGCACCTCCAGCCAGTCCTGCGGTGTGTGACAGTCACCGCAGTCGGCACCGAAGCGCCCGCGGTGGATATCGTCGACGCGGTGGCAGGAGTTGCAGTCGCTGGCGGTGCTCTCGAACTGGCCCCCGGTGTGACACAGGACACAGTCCGCGCGGACGTGTTCACCCTCCAACGGAAATTCCGTCTCCGAGTGATCGAAGCGAGTCTCGTCCCAGGATACCTCGGAGTGACAGTCGCCGCATGCCTCGCCGAGCGACCCCCGGTGCGTGTCATCATCCTCATGGCACGCCCAACAGTCGGCCGGCGCATCCCGCGGCTTGTTTTCCGGCTCGTGGCACGCCGCGCAGGCGGTGCGCCCGTGGGCACCCCGCAGAGGAAGATCCGTCAGGTCGTGATCGAACGACGCGGGGTCGAAATCTGCGACATCGGCCTCGCGACCGCGGTGCTCGGTGTGGCACGTGCGGCAGGGCGTATCGGCCAGGCCCGGCGCCCGGCCGTGGAAGCCCCGGGAGTCCGCGAGATCCGCCGCAACCTCTTCGTGGCATTCGAGGCATAGGGATTTCTGGGTGCGGTCGCCCAGACGCGAATGGCAGGCCCCACACTCGCTCTCAGTGCGAGCGTGGCCCTCGATGACAGGACCGGGCATCAAGAGCTTCTCGAGTTCGATCGCAGCGGCCGTGTCCGCCGAGCTCATCCAACACACAATCGCCGCCGCACCGCACCGCAACAGACGCTTCATCTCAGTAGAGATGCACCGCGACCACGTGGACAGCTGCGGCCCCGAAGAGCAGGAAGCACAGCGGAAGATGGACAGCGTGCCAGAGCGCGAACAATCGCTCGTAGATGCGAAACCGCACGACGCCCCGCAGTGCATCGACAAAGCGCACGATCGTCGCGTCGCGCTCACGTCGGCGAAACGCCCCGCGGCGCCGGAGCATGGTGCGGGCGGCTCCCTCCAGACGCAGAATCCCCCCATCTCGGAGCGCCAGCTGCTCGAGTTCCCTCAGCTCACCGGCAAGCTCAGAATCCTCTCCGGCCCCATCGTCGAAGGCGTGGCGCTCCACCTCGACTTCGTCGCGAACCTGGCGAAGCGTCGTTTTCTGGCCCATCAGCCCCACGTGGATGTGTGGGTACAACATTCTACCGAACACCCCGCTAGCTGCGACCAGCAGCATGCTCACCAGGGAGACCGAGCTGTTGAGCGATCCCAGTCGAAAATTCGCGTGGAAGAGGATGCACAATGGGCCAAACAGCCCCAGGAACATATGTACCGAGAGCCAGCGCCGCAATGGCCCCAGCGGCTGCTCCAGGAGCAGCCGCTTGCGCACGGAGTAGAGCAGCAGCAGGCTCATGCAAGTCAGACCGACGATGCCGAGCGCGTAGCCCGGCCCGAACTCCGCATTCAGGTAGCGCTCTTCTCGAACATTCCAGCCCCACGCGAAAGTGCCCCACCACGCCACACCGACAATCCACGGAACGGGATGCCTAACGAGGGCACGACTTCGATGCGCGGCACCGGCGACGGACATCATTGCTTTCTTCGGTGTGACACCGTGCGCACTATAATGCGTACTCCCCTCCCGCCCTTATTTAATACTCCGAATATTTAGCACCCTGACATACCGGCATGTGTGACCGCCATCACGGAAAGATTTGCCCGTCATCCGTTACTTAGGAAGCAGAGACAGAATTACTCCACGGGCCACCGAGCGGCGGTGCCCTGGAACGGGCCCCCAATGTTCCGCGCTGTGTGCATCATTGTCGGAGTGCTGGTAGTGGCCTCGTTTCCCGTGCGCCGCACGCGTGCGCAACCCGTGCGCTCCCGCGTGCTCGAGGGCTTCTCACTCGAACGCACCGGCGGAGACGCCGCCATGCGCATCCGCTTCACCCTGCCGGTGATCTACCTGCGCCACAGCCCTCACGACGGCGGGGACCTGCTCGAGATCCAACTCGCACCCCTGGCTGTGCCCGATCCCGAGACCCTCGCACCCTTCCGCGAATCGTTGCGCATCCCGAACGACATGCCGCTGCCGATCGACTCCGTCGTCCTGCACGTCGAGGCCTCGGCAAACCCGACCGTCGAGGTCCGCTTCGACCGCGACGTCGCGTATCGCGTCGAGCAGGGGCGCGACCAGCGGAGCCTCGTGGTGCGGCTTCCGGAGGCGCTCTCGCAGACGCCGCCTAAGCACGAGCGGCCGCGGGCTCCCGGCCTCGGCGCGGCGGCAGCCGTATCGGACGAGCGAAAAAAGCTCATGCAAGAGGGACGCGATGCGCTCACCGCGGGCGACTTCGACCGTGCGAACGCGCTATTCACCAAGCTGATTGCGCTGCCCGAAGGGCCCGACACACCGGATGCCCTCGAACTGCTGGCCCTGACACGTGAGCGCAAGGGCCAGCGCGCCCACGCGAAAGCGGAGTATGAGGGCTACCTCGTTCGCTACCCCGATCACGCGGGGACCCAACGCGTGCGCCAGCGCCTCGAGGCGTTGATCACCGCATCCGAAGCGCCGCTCCCGCGGCGAGCGCCGCTGGCCAGGCGCCGGGAAGGCGGGCGCCGGGATCTCGAAGTATTCGGCAGCCTGTATACCGGCTACCGCTACGACGGTCGCGAGGTCGACTCCGGCGGCATCGAGACGCTCGATTCTTCCATCCTGACGGATATGCACTTCGAGACGCGGCTCAGTCTGGCCAACTGGGCCCTCCGCAGCCAGGTGGTCGGCGGCTACCGCAACTCGTTCGTGCTGGGCGACGGCAGCGACCTGCGCATCAGTTCGCTGTTCGTCGAGGCAGAATCGCATGAATACGACCTGCTCGGCTCGTTCGGGCGCCGCAGCCGAAGCAGCGACGGCGTGCTCGGCCGCTACGACGGCTTTGAGGCACATATCGCGCTATCCGAGGACGTGGCACTTGGAGTGATCGGTGGACTTCCGGTGGATTCGTCATGGGCCGGCTTCGGGGGATTCGAGCGCTACTTCGGGGGAGTAAACCTCGAGATCATACAGATCTTAGAGGGGCTCGACGTCGGGATCTACGGCATCGCGCAGGTCGCAGGCGACTACCTCGACCGGGCCGCCGTGGGCGCCGAGCTTCGATATTTCGAGGTGGGCAGATCGCTCACGGCCTTTCTCGACTATGACGTCTACCACCTCAGCCTTAACATAGCCCAGTTCATTGCGACATGGCAGCCCTTCGACTCGACCTACATCACGCTATTCGGAGACTATCGCAACACGCCGACACTCACGACACGCAACGCCATTCAGGGTCAGGCATTCAGTGACCTCGACAGCCTCGGAACTGCGTTCTCGCGCAGCGAGATCGAAGCGCTCGCAAAGGACCGCACGGCACGTGCGGCGAACCTGAGTCTTTCGGTCTCGCAACTGCTGACCGAGGACTCCCAGCTGGCCTTCGATGTCGGCACGAGCCACCTGTCGGAGATGCCCGCCTCGGGTGGTGTCACTGCCATCGAGGGCACGGGGTTCGAGTTCTACTCCAGCGGGCAGCTCATCGTGAACGACATTCTGACCGAAGGCGACGTCGGCTCCGTGGGCTTGCGTTATGCCGACACCAGGTTTTCCGACACCGTCTCGGGCACATTGAACGCGCGCTATCCGCTCATGAAGCGCTTCTACATCACACCGCAGCTGCGCGCCGACTACCGGATGCAACGGGCGGCACAGGACCTCGTGATCGTGAGCCCCTCGCTGCGCCTCGATCTCGGCATCTGGAAACTGCGCCTCGATGCACAGGGGGGCCTCGACCTGGAGCTCCCGCAGGGCGGCGGCAAGTCCGAGATGGATTTCTTCTTCTCTGCTGGAATCCGACATGATTTCTGAGCTGGAGTGAACCGTGCCGCTACCCGAAACCACACCCGCCCTGATCTACCTGGTGCTACTCGCCTGCGTAATGCTGCCCTACGCCCGGCGCCGCATCCGGCGCAACGCCGCCAGCCTGGCCCTGCTCGAGGAGGCGCATAGCGACGGGCTGATGGAGCCGGCATCCCTGCATCCCGTGATCGATCCGGGCCGCTGCTTCGGCTGCGCCGCCTGCGTCAAGGCCTGCCCCGAGTGCGACGTGCTCGGCATCCTGTATGGCCGGGCAGTCCTCACGACACCCGCCAACTGCATCGGACACGGCGCATGCCGCAAAGCCTGCCCCCGGGACGCGATCACGCTGGTACTCGGCAGCGAGACCCGCGGTGTCGAGATCCCGATGCTCGGCGAGGACTTCCAGACGAATGTGCCGGGCATCTACGTCGCCGGCGAGCTCGGCGGCATGGGTTTGATCCGCAACGCCATCGAGCAGGGCAAGCAGGCGCTGGCGGCCATCGCGCAGCACCCAGGGGTGGCCAGCGGAGACAGCCTCGACGTATTGATCGTGGGTGCCGGGCCGGCGGGCTTTGCGGCCTCGCTCGCGGCCCGCGAGCGCGGCCTGCGCGCGCGGACCATCGAACAGGAGACGCTGGGAGGGACCGTCGCCCACTATCCCCGCGGCAAGATCGTGATGACCGCGCCGGTCGAACTGCCCCTCGTCGGTGCGGTGAAGCTGCGCAAGACGACAAAGGAGGCACTGCTCGAGCTATGGACCCGAGTCGCCTCACAGACCGGCATCGAGATCACATACCAGGAGCGCGTCACCAGCATCGTACGGGCCGGCAAGTACTTCCGCATCGAGACAAATCGCGGCACGTACGAGGCGCGCACCGTGCTCCTCGCGATCGGCCGGCGCGGCACACCGCGCAAGCTCGAGGTGCCCGGCGAGGAGAGTGAGAAGGTCTTGTACCGCCTCATCGATCCCACACAGTACCGCGGCAAGCACGTACTCGTGGTCGGCGGTGGAGACAGCGCACTCGAGGCCGCTGTGGCGCTGTGTGAGGAGCCTGGCACTCAGGTGAGCCTGTCGTACCGCGGCGAAACGTTCTCGCGCGCGAAGCAGAAGAATCGCGAGGCCATCAACGAGGCCACAACACGGGGTGACGTGCACATGCTCCTGCAGACCGAGGTCATCTCGATTGGCGAGAAGACCGTCTCATTGCGGCTCGAGGACGAAGTCGTCGAGATCCCGAATGATGCCGTCATCGTGTGTGCCGGCGGCGTCCTGCCGACATCATTTCTGCGCGCCATAGGCGTCGACATGGAAACGAAGTGGGGGACCCTATGAGCGGCACACGCGGTGCGGTGCATGCCGGCGCCATCGGCTTGTTGTGCGCGCTGGTGCTGCCGGCCCTGGCCTTTGCAGCGGGCAGCCTGGACGACGCGGAGCAGGCGGTCCTGGAGCGGCGCTTCGAGGACGCAATCATCATCTGGCGCGATCTGGCGCAACGCGACTCTGCCGAGGCAGCCTACCGCCTCGGCTCGAGCTACCGCGCCGGGCGCGGCGTGGCGCGCGACGACGCGGAGGCCGTACGCTGGCTCGAGATCGCCGCCCAACAGGGCCACCACGATGCGCAGTTCAATCTAGCTGCGATGCACGAGAACGCCTGGGGCGTACCGATAGACCGGGAGCAGGCGCTGCACTGGTACCGGGAAGCCGCGCGCCGCGGGCACGTGCGAGCCGCTGCGAAGCTCGAAGCCGCGGGCGCGGGTGCCGCTTCGCTCGCTCCCATGCGGTTCAGCGCGAGTGCCCACACACCCACCCGGCGGCTGCACCAGGCGATCGCACTCGACGACCTCCTCGGCGCGCAACGGGCACTCGACGCTGGCGCCCTGCCCGGCGACCCGCACGCCACCGGACGCACGCCGCTGACCGATGCGCTCGACCGCGGGCGCTTCGAAGTGCTGGCACTGCTGCTGCGCTCGGGCGCCGACCTCAACGCACTGGACGGGCTAGGCGACTCGCCACTCACGCTGGCGGCGCGCAATGGTGACGTCGGCGCGGTGGAGTGGCTCCTGACCCGAGGTGCGGGCGCGAATTCGGCGGATCGCCACGGTGCTACCGCGCTCACGCTGGCGGTGCAGCTCGGCCACCGCCGCGTCGTTTCGGCGCTGCTGCGCGCCGGTGCCGACGCGAATGCGACCGACGCCACCGGCCGCTCGCCCCTCGCCATGGCCCGGGCGTTCGAGCACACGGCAATTGCCGCAGCGCTGCGCGGCGCCGGTGCCCGGCCGGCGCAGAGCGCGCGCGATCCGCGTGCCGAAGAGGTCGGGTGGCTGCAAAGCCAGCCGGACGCGGACGCCGCAGAGGCACCGGGCAGCTACAATGGCTGGTCGCCGCTGGCGATCGCGGCTTCGCGTGGCCAGCCCGAGCTGGTGCGTGCGCTCCTGGTGCAAGAGACGGCGATCGATGCGCGGGATCCCGAAGGCCACACCGCACTCTCGCGTGCGGCCAGCCGCGGCCGGACGGCCTGTGTCGAAGCACTCCTGGCGGCTGGCGCCAACGCCGATGAGGGCGGTGACACCGGCTGGACTCCGCTGCTACACGCCGTCGCGGGAGGCCACGCAGCGGCTGCCGTCGCGCTGCTCGACGCCGGCGCCGATCCAGAGGAGCGGACTGAGGACGGAGATTCGGCGCTCGATCTCGCCGCACGATCTGGCGACGGCAAGCTCGTCGAGTGGCTGGCTTCCGCACCCGGCACGCACGCCACTCAGCACGCCCGAGCATTGTCCCTCGCCGCCACCAGTGGCAACGCCGCAGGCATCCGCGCGCTGCTGCGGCGCACACCGCCGCCGGTGGGAATCGGTGACTCCCGCGCCGCCGCGCTGTGCGAGGCAGCCGACGCCGGGCACGGCGACATCGTGCAGGCCCTGCTGGAGGCCGGCACACCGTCGACGACACGCTGTGCAGATCGCGAGCCCCTGCTGCACCACACCCTCCGGGCCGACCCGGCGCTCGTCGCGATGCTGCTCCGATGGGGTGTAGACATCGACGCGCGCAACACCAAGCAGAATACCGCGCTCATGATTGCCGCACGCAGCGGGGCCGCCGAGCTGGTCGAGATCCTGCTGCGTCACGGAGCCGAGATCGATCTGCGCGGGCACGGTCGGTGCACGGCGTTGATGGCCGCCGCGGCGGCGGGACAGCGCTACGTCGTCGCGCGGCTGCTGCGTGCGGGTGCCGACACCGACCTGCGAGATAGAGACGGCGAGAACGCCCTCGCACTCGCACGGGCCCACGGCCACGAGACCATCGTCGCGCTGCTCGAGAGCCGCGACACCGGCGGCTTCCTGAGCCGCTTCTAGCGCGGAGCCTGGAGCTCGAGCTGCAGGCGCTTGCGCTGCTCGCGTGCTCTCTGCCGCGCGAGTTCACGCGCGCGCTCTATCTCCACGACGAGCTGACGGCGCAGCTCCTCGGCGCGCGCCGCCTCGGCCGCCGAACGGCGACGCTTGGCCAGCAACAGGCAATCCTCGAGCAGCGCCGTCTGGCGCCGCAGCAGCTCATAGGGCACCTGCGCCGACGGTGCGTCCGCTTCGAGCTGCAGCACCCGCTCTTGGCGGGCCTCCACTCCCAGCGTCGTGCGCGCGAGCGCCGCAATGCGGTTCAGGCCCGGCACGAGCTCGACGAAACCGTGAAACGCGCCGTCTGGAGCCACGCGAAACGGCATGGCCACCTGCCCGGTCGTTGCGTTGTACAACCTGACGCCCTCGAGCCCGCCAACGCCAGCGTGCGCGATCATGTCGATCAAATCTGCGGGGTGCCGTACCGGCGTGAAGACGCCTCCGGTGCGCTCGGCGGCCTCGAGCAGGGCCAACGGCCAGGCGACCGCCTCCTTGCCGATCGCAAACGTGTGCAGCTCGACACCGGCCTCGCGGGCTCGCTCGGCGGCCGCGAATACCGCCGACACGTTGCGCGCCTCCTCACCGTGCCCAAAGGGCAGCGTCGGGTAGCCATCCGTGAAGAACAGGACCATGCGGTGCACATCGCCGGGGGTTGCAGCCGTGTCGGCCGCAGCGGAAAAGACTGCCAGCGCCCGATCGATGGCTCCGGCCATGTCGGTGCCGCCGGACGGATCCTCGGCCAGCAGTGCATCGAGTGCGCCATCGACCGCTTCGTGCTGCGTCGTCAGCGTCTGGAGTGTTCGCGCCGAGGGCGTGCGCGGCAGCAGCCAGTCGAGCGCCCCCGGCTCGCTGCCGGCAAACGCCACGACGCCGACGCGGGTACTCGCCGCGTCGAGCTCTGCCAGCAGCTGGCGCGCCGCCGAGATCTCGGCCGCCAGCACCGAATCGCCGCGGTCGCTGGTGCGCTGGAGCCCCGCTGCATCGAGCGAGGCGCGGCCGACCTCTCCATCGCCATCGATGTCACCGCCGGAGGGGCGGTCGGTCGAGCCCGACGTATCCAGTACCAGCACGATGTCGAACTGGTGCACTTTCGCACGGCCGGCCACGAACGTGCCGCACCCGCGCGATGCGGAAACCCGCGCACCCGGCGCCGGATATTGGAACACCACCCGCAGACGCGACTCCAGCGCCAGCTGGGGGCGCGCGAGCGAGCCCTCCTCCTCCTGCGCGGCTGCGGGAGCCGCCGCGAGCAGGATTCCGAGCCAGACCCATGAGGCGCAGCGCGAGATCAGCACCCTGCAAAAGCTAGGGCAACACCTCGCCTCCGTCAGGCGGCGATGTACCACTGCCAGTGCCGGCGCGCCTGGCAGAATGGACCGAGTACACCGAGATCGAAGGAGCGCGCGCAGCCCCGCGCGCTCGACCCGTCTGGCCCGGGACCCTCCCGCGTCCAGGCTCTGCGAACAGGACTACCCCAGCCGGCCAGGTCAGTCGCTGTAGCCGGCGCTTGCCGCGGAAGACCCGCGCGGCCTCGTGCCAACCGCACTCGTCGGCCCGTGACGCGATGCGCTCGGCTGTGACCATCGCGATGATATCGAGGGAGCGCCTCGTATCGCGTCGAGCATCCACCACGCGGTAGATATCCGAGAGCAGCGCGCTGGGCAGCACGAGCGCCAGGAAGTTCGCTAGCACGTATGCCCACAGGAGCGGGGCAGAAGGCGCCTCCAGGCCGGCCGCACCGAGCAGGATCTGGAAATGCCGCGCCGCGAGTCGCGCGAAGCTGCTCACGGCCGGCAACCTGTGTGCCGCGGCCGGGGGGGGAAGCATCGCGATGGGCGGCGTAGACTCCGGGACGTGGCAGATCTGCGGGACACGCGCGAGGCCGGCTACGCCAAGCGGCTGGAAACGCTCTCGGCAGCGGGCTGGAAACGCTGGCTCGACGTGCAGGCCCCGTATCGCTGGAACGTGCGGCGCCTGGAACTCGGCTACACGCTGGACATCGGCTGCGGCATTGGCCGCAACCTGGCACACCTCGGGTGCAACGGCGTTGGCCTCGATCACAACCCGCACGCCATCGAGGTCGCCCGGGAGCGCGGCTGCATCGCCTTCACCCCGGAGGAGTTTGCGACCTCCGGGTATTGCCGCGACGGCAGCTTCGATGCCCTGCTCTTCGCACACGTCGTGGAGCACATGCACTTCGACGAGGCGGCCGCCCTGGTCGGGGACCATCTGCGCTATCTGCGACCGGGTGGCCGTGTCGCGCTGATCACGCCCCAGCAGGCGGGTTTCCGCTCGGACCCCACTCACGTCGAGTACATGGACCCCGCCCGGCTGCGGGCACTGCTCGATCATCACGGGTTGGCGCACGAGCGCAGCTATTCGTTCCCGTTTCCACGCATCGTGGGGGGCCTCTTCCCCCACAACGAGTTCGTCGTCGTCGGTCTCGGGCCAGGAGCCCCCGCCGCACGCTGACGGGAGCGCAGCCGGAAGCCCCAGGTGCCGCTCAATGCGGATCGCAGCTACTCGGCATAGCCGAGCCGACGCAGGCGCTCGCGGTCCGGCGGCGCTGGGCTCGGGGGCCGGCCCATCGACGCAGCGACCGTGATGGGGACCCACAGCTCGTTCATCGGGTGATGGGGTGCAAGGGAGAGAAAAGCGTCGGGCCAGAAATCACGAAGTCGAAGTCTCTTGGGAGGGTCGGCCACGGTTTTTCAGCGTGTAATGGCGCAGGGTAACCGCACGACCCGTTTTCGCTCTGTAGACCCACTCAACGACCAGCGAAACCACCACCATGCCGAGCAGTACGAAGACTTGCCAAGCCTGACCTGCGGTGGTGACCGTCTGGCCAACCAGAGCGCCCAGGGCGATGAGGCAGGCCAGGACGCCGAGCAGCGAGACCCACCAACCGCCTCCTGTCTCATGGCGCTGCTTGTAGTTGGCGACGTTGACGGCCAGAAAGATCAAGAGAAATCCTGCGCTCCCCATGGTGGCGATCGCCGCCAGGGGAACAGAGTTGGCGACGATCAGGGTGAGCCCAGCAAAGATCAACATGCCTTCGAGGGGTTGCCCGTGGAAATCCCGCTCGAGCTCGGTGGGGAGCTCACCTGTTTTTGCGATCAGATAGGTGAGCCGACCCGACCCGTAGAAAGTGGCGTTGATGGCCGACGAAGTGGCCAGCATGGCCGCGATGGCGATCATGGCCGCGCCGCCAGAACCCATGAATGATTGTGCGGCGAGCGAAAGCGTCGCATCGGAATCGGCGGCAATGACCTTGAAATCCAGATGTCCCACCACAACGATGGCGATCAGGACATAGATGACAATGACAGCGCTGACACCGCCCAGATAGGCAATCGGAAGTGACTTCCTGGGATTGCGCATCGAATTCGACGCATTCGCGATCAGTTCGAACCCCTCGTAGTTGAGAAAGATCACCATGGATCCGGCGACCAACTCAAAGGGCCCCACCCAGGTGTCGGGTGACAGATGTGACCACTCCATGGGCGTGGAAAGGCCGATCACCACAAATATGCCCAGAAGAATGAGTTTGAGGACGTTGAAGAAGTTCTCCGATCGGATCGCGATATCCGCACCGAACCAATTGATCACGGCCAGAAGGACGATGACGAGGGAGAGCAACATGTGCTTCCAGAAGGAGTAATCGGCCTCTGAGAAGAAGCTTGCTCCGTAAGCCCCGAAAGCGTAGGCGTAGACGGCGAGCAAGATCACATAGGAAAGGCAGAGCAGGATATTCAGGGCTCCGGTGAAGAGGCCCGTACCAAAGGCAATGTTGAGGAACTCGACGGTTCCTCCCTCGCTCGGGTAGCGGAGGCTGAGTCTCCAGTAGGAGAAAGCAGTCAGCAGGGCCACGACGCCAGCGACAACGAAGGCCAGGGGAGCAGCACCTCTTGTCAATTCGACAGTGAGCCCGGTGACGGCGAAGATGCCTCCTCCGACCATGCCACCGATGCCGATTGAGAGAGCGGAAAACGTACCGATCCTGGATTCCTTCACGCTTCTTCCTTTTGCTCTGGCCGCTCCGATCGGTATCCGGCCCAAGTGTACTTCATAAGCATTGACAAATAGATGATTGCACAAATGATGAATGGAAAGATTTCTGGGGCGGGGGGGGCTTCATTGCTCAGGTCGGCAGCGGAGCGAGGGCTGTTGCGGAAGACGCTATCGCCTACATCCACTCGCTATACGCCGCGGGAATTCGATACACCGACGATCGCACTGGAGAGGGCCTGACCCTGCTCGGCTCTCGAGGACTTCTCGAGAACAGCCTGCTCGTGCTCATATCCGATTACGGTGAAGAGTTCATGAAGCACGAGAAGCTGCTCTACACCCAGTTCTACGAGGAGACCATGCGCACCCCTTTCGCACCGCACTCTCCAAACCCTTCGAGTTTTCCGCTGGTTAGGCAACCCAAGCATGTGACCTGCCTGGACGTTGCACCCACCGTACTGAGCTATCTTGACATCGCGACACCGAAGGGAATGGAGGGGTGCGACTTATGCCTTTGCTCCGCCACCAGCACCCCGTGCTGGTGGCACCGAAGGCTCTGAGGTACACACGCTAAACAGCCGTTCGTTCCGGTGGTACCGCACGGACATAGCGCCAGGAGAACCTGCACGACTCGTGAGCGTTCGACGCCTCGCACCGCTCTGGCCCCCTGTCCTGATTGGTGCTGTGTTCTTCGCATTGGGCCTGATCACGCTCGACTCGTATGGCCTGACCTTCGATGAACCAGAGAGTACTCGCGCCTCTCGAGAGGCCTGGGCCGTACTCACTGGAGATCAGGACCAGTTCTCACAGATTCACGCGATCCCCGGCTACTACCTCACCCTCGATCTGTCCCGAGAAGCTTTTGTTCGCGGCATGGCGATGCTTTCGTTGGACCTGGATCGGGTCACAGCGGAACACGCGTTCAATCTCATCTTGGCCACCGCCGGACTCGTTTGCACGTACCTGCTCGCGTGGGAGATCGGTCGCAGCAGGCGTGCGGCCGCTCTCGCCATGATAGCGATGGCCGTAATGCCCGCTGTCATCGCCCACTCGAGAAACAATCCCAAAGACGTTGTAACGCTGGTGACCTTCCCGCTGACCTTCCTGCTGTTGTTGCGCGCGGTGCGAAAGCCGGGTTTTCTGCGAACAGCACTCGCGGCGGTCGTACTCGGGATCAGCTTGAATACCCGAACCTTCTCTGTGGCGCTGATCCCACTTTTCACCCTCCTGTTGTTCATTCGTTGGCCTGTCCTTCTGGGGCAGCGCATGGGACAACTCGTCGTCATCGGTTCAGTCGCGGCTGCGATAGCGATCCTGCTGTGGCCGTGGTTGTGGCTCGACCCCTCGCTCGATCAGATCACTAGGGCCGGAAAGATCATCGCCGGCCAGTTCGAGGAACCGTTTCAAGTGCTCTATCTGGGTGAGTTGCAGGTGTGGACTGAGCTCCCCTGGCATTTCCGCCTCTTCCATCTCCTGGCCGGCCTGCCTCTCTCGCTCCTGCTGCTGGTGCTAGTCCCCGTCCTTGCCGGTCTTCTCGGCAAGCTGCGCCGGTCCGAATCTCGCGAACTCGTCCTTACCGGCGCACTGTGGACCGGTGTGTTGTTGGCGGGAGATCTGATCGCCCCGGCTCGCTATGACGGAATGCGGCACTACTTGATGGTGCTGGTGGGTCTGTCGCTACTCATCGGTGCCGGCGGTGATTGGCTGGTCGAGTGGCTCGAAGACCGGCAACCCCTCGGTCTCGATCGCCGCGGTGCGAACCGCACGGGCTGGGTCCTCGTCGGATGCCTCATCGCCCTGGCGGGTTGGGAGTGCATCCGGATCCACCCCTACCAATCGGCGTACCTGAATCAGATCGCGTCCGCCTTCGGGGGAGAGCAAATCGATGAGTGGGTCGAAGTGGAGTACTGGGGTCACGCACTCAAGGAAGGGTCGGAGTGGATCAACGAACACACCGAGCCCAACGCTGTGGTATTCGTCCCAATCGCCGCTCACGTGGCCGAGTACTACCTCGATCGAGAGATCGAGTCGCCATTGACAGCAGAGAAGTTCAATGACACGAGTCGGCCGCGATACCTGATGTTCATCACTCGCCGGGCGATGTACCAGACCCTGATGCGACATGCCGAGACCCGGTTGACACCGGCTTTCGAGATCAAGCGCCAACGCGGCACGCTGCTCAGGATCTATCGCAATGGCGCACCGCTCGCCGAGTCATCGCGGCAGACATTGCGGGCTCGATCTCCATCGACTTAGCCGAAGAGACGGCTGATCCGGTGCAAGGGGCCGGGCTTGTCGAAAACGGCGATGAAGATCTTGCGGAAGTGGCCTTCCGGGCAGGTGATCTCCTTCACACCGTGCCAGGAATCACCCCGCCGGGTGAAGATGAAGCTCCAGTTGCCCAGGGCCTTGGCATGGACCTCACTCGTGAAGTCCTCGAACTCGGGCGCAGAGCCGTGGGAAAAGTTCTTCCCGCCGTCGTCCAGCACCAGGGTCTCGCCACCCCAGGCGGAGTCCCACTCGTCCGCGGTGTTGAGATAGAAGATGTGGGAGCCGACCTTTCGCCTGGCGTCGCAGTGCGGAGAGACGGAGTCGCCCCGGGTGGCCCAGTGCCAGTGGAAGCGCAGCTCGAGGTCCGGAACCCCCATCAGCCGACACAGGATCGTGCGATAGGTCCCCTCCCGGAGTTCGTTGATGAACTCCTGCCAGGGTGCGGGCAGCGGCAGGCCGTCCTCGTACTCGAGTACATAACGATTGTGGGGCTTCTGGCCGTAGGACCGCTTTTTCCCCTCGATCTTCGTGAATAGCTCGATGGGAGGCAGGTTCTCCACCAGCTTCAGGTGGGCCTCCGGATGCAGGATCCCCTCCGGATTCACGTACGGAAAGGGGTGTTGCGTCTGGTAGGCGACCGGGTCGATTGCAGTCAGGTGTTCCAGGTCGAGGTAATTCATGGGAAACGAATGCTAGCGAAAGCGGAAAACGGCTGCAGAAGCGCCCGCTGGCGTGTCTCGGCTGCGCACCACGCACTCTGGAGCGCCGTCCCGCACCCGCCTCTATTGGACACAATCTCTACTCATCGAACCCAGGGAAAACACAGGTTGAACTTCCTATGCTTCGGGAACGACCTCATATTTCGGGTTGGGGGCATCGCGGACGAGCACCCAGCGCAGGATTGCGTACCCCTCGAGACGGCCACCCGTATCGATCCAGTCCTGCGCGTGGCCGGGGTCCGGCTCCCCCGGAGAGATGACGAGTGTCCAGGAACCGTCGCCGGTGGCGCGGGCCGTGCCGCTGCTCCTGTGCGTCTGGGTGTAGCGGTAATCGTAGGATTCGAGCCAGGGATTCGTGATCACGAGCCCCCAGTACGCGAAGTCTCCGGCCGGCGGCAGGATGTCCACCATGAGCACCCCTTCCGGCTCCAGCCGCCATCGCCCAACCATGTAGGCCATGCCCGTGTCCGAGTAGGTGCTGATCGCCTCGTCCCGCTTGTTCACCGCAGCGGCACCAGATCCCCTCTCGATCGCCTTGATCCTTGGATTCCCTGGACTCGAGCACGCCGTAAGCGCTGAAGGGCTCGGCCATCGCCTCATCCCCAATCCCGCTAGACCGAGGATCAGCAGCGCGCCCGTCCCGGGCTCCCGTGTCGTCACGACTTAATTTCTGACAACGCTCAGGTGCTCGTCCGGATGCCCGAATGGAGTGCCGTCAATGCTGTCAATAGTGGCCGAGTCGTTCTCAAGTCGTGGACTTGCATCGACCAGTTCAGTCAGAGACAGGACCGGGAACGCAATCGAATTTCTGCTGCCCGGAGGATTGACACCGGTCGAGTCTGTCGCCCCCAAGCTGCCAGTCACAGTGAGAGGGCCCGCCACAGCAGTCAAGACAGCAGGGACACCGATGGACGCAAATGTCGCGAAACTCGAGTGCCCTTCCGGGATGGAGCTCTCGACCACAATCTCGTCACAGTCTCCGAATTGCCGGCTCGAGGCGATCGTCGCAGGGGCGATCTCGAGATGAACTGCATTGAGCGCCTGTACTGCGACGTCTATAGTTGCCGAATCACTGATCGGGGCGACGTCGGGCACAGAAGCGAGCATGATGCCGCCATGTAGCACCTGCAATCTGGTCACGTAAAAAGGCATTAGAGCGGCGCCTCATCCACCACGGCAGCAGCGGCGTATACGCGTGACGGGCCAAGAAAGTCCCGGCTTAGGCGGATCTACTTCTCCGAATCCTATTTAGCCAGATAGGACTGGAAACAACGAGGACTTGAGACGACTCTTTGGGGACAATTCGCGACACGCGTTCCCGGCGGGGAACTCACGTGCCGAGTTCGTCGCAGAAGTTCTCATCAACAGCAGGGAATAGCCGGCCCCCTCCACTGGGAGACCAATGAAGAAGGGCAACAGACCCCCTCTTCGCGAGTCTGGCGAAGGCGAGAGCAGCGGAAGGGGGATGCGATCTTCGGTAGTCGCCGCAACGGTCCACTTTGCCGTTTCGCATGGCGTTTCGATGGAGCAGATCACCGCCAACACGGGCCTCAGATCGGAGGACCTATTCGATGTGGGCGATCGCCTTCCGGATCATATCGTCGCCAATGTCTGGCAGCTGATTGACGCGATCAGGCCGGGCGAAGCGATTCCCTTGAAGATGGCGTCAGCCGTACCGGATACCTACTTTGGCGTCCTCGCGCACGTATGGCGGTATTCTGAAGATCCACAGAATGTTCTGAATCTCTTTGTACGGTTTCACAAGACACTAGCAGACCGGCTTCACCTCGAAGTATCACAAGGGTCCAACGAGACCTCAGTTCATTTCTCTCATCCGTCAGACAGCATTGATGGCGGCTGCGGCGCCGAGGTTGGCGCTGCAGCAACGGCGTCGTTTGGTCGAAAGTATTTCGGAGGCGATGCACTCTTGCGCGTCCAATTTGCAGCCGCAGCGCACGGGCCATTGAAGTTATACAAAGACTTCTTTGGTGTTCCCATCGAGTTCGAGACGGGCAGAACCGAACTGACGTTCAGAACAGATCTCCTCGCAAGCTCCATCGGCAAAATCGACAGCGATCTGTCGGACTCTCTCGTTCAATATCTCGAAGAAGTCAGTGCTGTGCTGAGAAACGAAGCGGAACCCAGCTTTCTCAAAGGAATCCGTAAAGCCATCGAAGAAAATGCCAGGAGTGCGGACTACAGTATTCAAGGCTTGGCAGACCGACTGCAGCTGAGTGTGCGATCGATTCAGCGGAAAGCGAAGAAGAGAAACATTCGGCTGATTGACATGGTAAATGAGGCCCGAATGGCGCATGCGATGAAACTGCTGTCAAGCCAGAAACTGAACCTGGAAGAAGTGTCATTTCTTCTCGGCTACTCGGAGGTTCGAGCTTTCGCCAGAGCCTTCAAGCGTCAGTCCGGGCAGACCCCGAGCGACTTCAGGCGATCAGTGCGGTAGGTATCAGTTCAGCGGCACCGCGAGCATCCAGACCGCGTTGGCAAGCGCCCTCACGCCGAGGAGCAGACACGGCCAACCAACCGGCCCAAGCCCCTCGCCGTTTGCGATGCGCGCATCGGCTCCGTTACACATCGGGTGTAGATCCACGGTCAGAAGGGCCTGTAGCCCGAACGCGGGAACATTTCGAGCAAGCGGTCGAGGGCGGGGATGTCGACGACGAAGCACAGGGCCATCACGAGCGTGCAGACCACGACCGCCGCCATGAGGGCCCGCTCGTGGTAGAGACGCTCCGGGTGCTGAGCCGCGCTGTCGGGCTTGAGACCCGTGTTGAAGTACACGGCCATGACGAGGGCGACGAGCGGAAACGCGAGGATCAATTCGATGCGATACCGGGCGATGAAGATGCCGAAAAAAAGCATGGCGGAAGCTGCGTAGAACATGATCGAGGTGAGCAGGCGCGCTTCGGTGTAGTAGGCAAAGGACGCCCGGTAGGCGGCGGCACGGCTCGCATCTCCGATGAATCGGAACTCTGCGTAGCGCTTTATCGCCATGAAATACGCACCCACCATCCAGTAGCTCAGCTGAAGCGAACCCGGGGGATAGACGCCGGGATCGACGGCAAACCAGCCCGCGAGTAGCCGGAGCAGGTTGTTCACCGATTCAGTGAGCACATCGAGATACGGCACTTCCTTGGTACGCAGAGGGCGCACGTTGTAGACGCAGCCCATTCCCCAGAGTACTGCCGCTGCGACAAAGAACCCGGTCGAAACCCGCGAGCCGATCCAGATCCCGAGCGCACCGACCACGAGCCACTGGAGCCAGGCAAGCGGCACGTGCACGCGCCCGGACGGAACCGGCCGTGAGGACTTCGTCGGATGCAACCGATCGTGCGGTGCGTCGAGCAACTCGTTGATCACGTAGTTGCTGGAAGCGACGAGGCACAGGGAGACCGAGGCCAGCAAGAGTCGCGCGAACAGCCCCTCCGTGTTGATGTGCTGCACCACCGTCAACGCCACGATGACACCGGGTACGGCGAATACGTTCTTGAACCAATGGTCGACTCGCAGGATTTCCCAGTGGCCCGCGAGTGTCGGCGTCTGCGCCACACTGCTCATGCAGACACAGCTCCGGCGGGGCGCAGCATGCGGACGAACGAATCTCCCAGGTTGAGCGGAATCACCACGTCGTACAGGGCGCGCAGCCCGGGAGTGGCACGCACCGCACGGTTCAAACCGGAGACCGGCAGGTACTGAACCATGCGATCGGCGAGATAGCCCACTTCGAAGAACCAGCGCGCGCGAAATTCCTCTTCGGTCTCGAAGCCAGACAGTCGAACCGCCTCATCGAGAGAGCGGCGGTTGAAGTATCCCACGTGGGCCAGACGCAGGTGCCACCAGCGCTTGCCCAGGAGCCGGGAAGCCCGGCTGTCCACGTCCGGGGTGACCAGGAGGACGAGACCGTCGGGAGCCACCTGCTCGCGTGCGGCGCGGAGCAGCGCGAGGGGATCGGCCACGTGCTCGATGACGTCGACGAGGGCCACGACATCGAAGCGTCGGCCGGCGAGAGCGGGATGGGGCAGCACGCCCTCGTGCAACGTGCGCCCTGCCCCGCGGCCCGCCGCAACCAACGAGCGACTGGGCTCGACTCCTTCGGCGCAAAACCCAGCGCGGGTCGCTTCTCCCACGAACAGGCCGGCGGCGGCGCCAACGTCCAGAAGGCTCCTGGCGTCTGGGCATGCACGCCGTGCACGCGACACGAGCCAGCGCATCTGCAACGTCCGACTGACCTCGCCTTCCTCGTAGGCGGGATCGTCGAGCCGGGAGTAAAGCGTGACCAGTTCCGCCACTTCACGAGAGTCGGAGTAGATGAACTCACAGCGTCCACAACGCCACAGGGCAAGGGTGACGCCATAACGATCGTCCGTGATGCGCAGGTCCTCGGGCAGGAGATCCCGCTCGAGGTTGCGCGGCTTCCAGGGCACACCTTCGCGAGCGCCGCACACCCGGCAAGCCGGCGGGCCCTGAGTAGAAACCGGTGCTACCGGAGACACCATCTGCAACTCAGGATAGCATGGGGATCGGGGACCGATGACCGACGCGACACCTACCGACCTCGTCCGCATCCGCCGTTGCTTCGTGACGCTCGTGATCTCGCTGTTCGTTCTCTACAACCTGAACCTTCGCGAGATCGGTGTGCTCGACCCGCTTCCTGCCACTTTGCTTCCAGTGAGTCTCCTGGTCGAGGGAAACGCCGACCTCGACGAATTCCGCGAGCTGCTGGCCGGTGATGCCCACGGTCGGGCCCTGGTCGCCTTCGGAACGGTCCAGGAACGCGACGGCCACCTGGTGAGCAGCTATCCGATCGGCGTCCCGGTGCTCGCCGTGCCGTTCTACGCGCTGCCCGTCTGGCTTGGCTGGCTCGACGATATTGCGGACTACCGGCTCGTGGCCAAGCTGGCGGCCTCGTTCATGGTCGCACTCTCCGCTGGCTTACTTTTCCTCGCCGGCGTCCGGATCGGGGGCGTGGAGGCCGCGCTCGTGGCGGCAATCACCTACGGCGCCGCGAGCAATGCCTGGACGGTGGCGAGCCAGGCCCTGTGGCAGCACGGCCCCGGAATGCTCTGCCTCTCGGCGGCCCTGCTACTGGTCCTGCGCCTGGAGCGCAACGGGGGCGCGCGGACGGCGTTGGCCGCCGGGGTGTTCCTGGCTCTTGCCGTGGCCTGCCGCAGCCTGAACCTCATTCCGAGCGCCTGCCTGGGGCTCTTCGTGCTCGTTCGCCACCGGCGCTGGGTGCTGCACTTCGGCCTGCCGCTCATCCTCGTTGGCGTGTGGCAGGGGTGGTACAACGTTTCGACTTTCGGAGAAATCCGCGGTGGTTACGAAGCGATCTGGACGAGCCCGTGGCATGGGTGGCGAGGGCTGAATCAACAAAACGCGTTCACCCATCCGATCGGGGCGGGCGTCGTCAATCTGCTCCTGAACCCCAACAAGGGACTCCTGGTCTACAGTCCCTGGGCGATCTTCGCGATCGTCGGCCTCGCTGCATCCCTCCGCTCGAAAGAATTTCCGCTCAGTCCCTATCTCTCGTTGTGGGTCGTCATCGTCGTTGTCGCGCTGGCGCAGAACCAGCTGTGGTGGGGTGGTTCGGGCTTCGGTCCGCGCTATTTCTGCGAGCTGCAAACCGCTTTTGCACTCGTGCTCGCGTGGCTCTGGCCGCGGATCGCACGGCGTCCGTTCCTTCGCACCGGCTTTGCCGTCTGCATCGCGTTCAGCTTCGCCGTCCAGGTAATCGGTGCCTTCTACACGCCCTGCGGTTGGCACGAGGAGCCCGTGCCCATCGATCTGGACGAATCGCGATTGTGGGACTGGCGCGACCCGCAGCTGCTCCGCTGCCTGCGCGCGGGGCCACGCCCGTTCGAGTTTCTCATGTCGGACGCGGACTAGCGGAGGCTGCCGAGTCCGTGCAGCCGCTCGCGCCGGTCGTCGCTCAGCTCCTCGTCCGCCGGCGCGTCGTTCTCGACCCAACGCTCACCCGTGCGGAAGTCGAGCGGTGTTGCCCGCTCGAGTCCGGCGCGATGGCGGCGTGCAGAATCGCCGGGAAGAGTTCCCGGCCCTTCGGTAGTTCCGCCTCCCCGAGGATCACCGGCGAGAGGTCGATCCCGGAACCCTGCGTCGAGGCCTCGCCCCCGGCCAGCATGAGCAGGCTGCCTATCAAGACCGCGTGCCCAAACTGCCCGCTGCTGCACCGACTGCGCTCCCCTGGCAGGGCGACACCCGTGTGGAGGGTGCGTGCTTCTTCCCTTTTACGACTCGTGCCAAGCCGGTGGATCCTCTCCAGTGCACGGTGAAGCAGTCGAATCTGCTAGATACGTTTTTTGTATGAGTAATTCAAATCTGATTCGTATAATTAACAGAATGTGACAGATCGACCCGCCAGACTGCTCCCTCGGGAGCTTGCCATAGCATCCGTACTCGGACGTGAACAGAAAACAGGAGTGTTCGTGCGATGAAGGGGGGTCCGCAGGCTGAAGCGAGAGTTCTGGGCGTCTTCGGGGTGGCGATGATCAACATCGTCGCGATTGCGAGCCTGCGCGATCTGCCGCAGATGGCGACTTACGGAGTTGGCTCGATCTTTTTCTACATACTGGCCGCACTGATCTTCTTCTTTCCGGTCTCGCTGGTCGCCGCCGAATTGGCTTCGGGCTGGCCCGAGCGAGGCGGGGTCTATATTTGGATCCGCGAAGCATTCGGTGGGCGGTGGGGCTTCGTCGCGGTCTTCCTGCAATGGTTCCAGAACCTCTGCTGGTTCCCGGTGGTTCTGACCTTTGGGGCCGCTTCTTTGGCTTTTGCCATCTTGCCCGAGCGGGCCGCTGAGTTGGTGGAAAGCAAAGCCTTCATCATCACCGTCGTCCTAGTCGCGTATTGGAGCGCGGTCTTCCTCAATTTTCGCGGCCTTTCTGGCTCTGCCCGGATCAGCATCGTCGGAGCCTTTTGCGGCGTCATCATTCCGGGGGTCTTTCTGATCGTCTTGGCGGCGATGCTTCTGCTGCGTGGAGACCCTCCGCATCTGATGGAAAACGGCGCCCGCTGGATTCCCGATCTGACGAACTTTGGGAACCTCACTTTTTCCGCGAGCGTGTTGCTGGCTTTCGCCGGAATAGAAATGACGGCTGCCCACGCACGCGAAGTGCGGTCACCGGAGCGGAGTTACCCCCTTGGGATTCTCGTGGCCGTTTTCGTGATCTTGACGATATTCATCTTCGGGGCCCTGTCGATCGCGGTGGCATTGGCCCCGGACCAATATCATCTGCAGAGTGGCGTGACCGAAGCCTTGAAGGTCATGCTTCATCGCTACGAGATGGATGGTCTGGCCCGATTGATTGCACTGGGGATGGCCGTCGGCGTTTTTGGCAGTGTGAGTGCGTGGATTGTCGGGCCGAGCAAAGGCCTGCTCGCCTCGGCCGAGGACGGAACCCTTCCCCCGTGGCTCTTCAGCACGAATTCCAGAAAAGTCCCAACCCGAATTCTCGTGCTTCAGGCCGCAATCGTGTCGCTGATCAGCCAGGCATTCACACTTCAACCCACGGTAGCCGCTGCCTACTTCATGATCAGCGTGCTGACGATCCAGATGTACCTGCTGATGTATCTGATGATGTTTGCTGCCGTGATCCGTCTTCGGAGAACTCAGCCGGAGAAGGCTCGTGCGTTTCGAATCCCCGGCGGCCTCCCCGGCTTGTGGGCAACTTGTGGCCTCGGGATTGCCGGGGCCCTTCTTGCGATCGTCGTGGGATTCTTTCCACCGATTCAATTGTCCAGTACGGAAATGAGCCCCAGAACGTTCGTCACCTTCTTGGGTATTGGCCTCACCGCGGCGTTGATTGCCCCGGCCGTGATCTATCAGATGCGTCGCCCGCAGTGGAAACGGAGGGACGCCCCGGTTTCTGCCAGTGGGTCGGATCGGGATGGGACGGGGTGATCTTGCGAACGCCTGATCCGCTCGCCGGTCCCTATGTTGGAGCCGGAGAACCATCTTCTGATGAGCGTTCGGTCGTGAGGAATACCATGGCACGGATTCCCCTGTGGATCTCGATCGGCTTGGGCGCCGCCGGTCTGGCTTGTGGGCCGGGGGAAAACCCGGCGCCGGACCCGACAGCCGACGGTTCGAGTTTTCGCGACCCGTTCCACTATTGCCAGGCGGTGGAAAATATCGACCAGCCCGATTCGCGTTGGGCTGGTCCCCAGGTGCCCCCCGTCATCGTTGCGGGTATGCAACGCGAGGCTCTACTCGGTGACGTGCCGCAGCGACAGATCGAGCGAGGAATCTTCTGGCGTTGTATGGGCGGCGCGGTCGAGGTCTGCTTCGTCGGAGCGAACATCCCCTGTGACCAGCGAGCCGATACCAGCCGGACACCCTCAGCTCCCATGGTCGACTTTTGCAAGTCGAACCCCGATTCAAGTTATCTCCCTGCGTTCGTGACGGGCCGAACCACCGTCTATGAGTGGCGATGTGCTGGCGGCGAGCCGCAGATTACAAAGGCAGTGGATGAGCCGGACGCTCGGGGCTTCCCCTCCGCCTACTGGAACTCGCTCCGACCTCCGGCAAAGCCGTAAGGGGTACCGCGAGATCTCGGGCGGTGTTCGCGCGAACCTCGGACAGCATCTGTGGTGAACTGGGTATCGAGCCCTCGGAGCTGACCCCCAGGGGCAGAGCGACATCATTCCCGTATTGGGGCGCCACCTCAGGCGTCTGCTCGCGGACCCAGGGCTCTCGAACGGACGATCGCGGAAGAGGCAGCTAGGCCCCTTCGCGGGCTCGCGGCGGGCCGTCGCCGAGGGGCAGGTTGAGTACCTCGCGCGGGAAGGCCTCCACCAGGAAATCCACGATGTCGCGGACGGAGACGACGCAGGCGACGCGACACTCGTCGTCGAGCACGGGGACGTGGCGGTAGCCAATCGACATCATCTTGAGGGCATTGCCCACGGTGGCACCCACGGGCAGCGCCTTCGGGCCCTGCGTCATCACTTCCCTGACGCACAGCGATCTCGGGTTGCGGCCCTTGTCGACGATGCGAAGCAATACGTCGCGCTCGGTGAAGATGCCGACGAGCTTGCTGGTCCCGGTGCCGTCGTCGGTGACGAGCACGCAGCCGCGGTGCCCGCCCTGCATGGCGCGCATGGCCTCCGTCGCCGTGGCCACCGGCGACACGATTAGCGGCGCGCGCACCGGGAGCGCGGTGAGCGGCTCGCCAAGCAGGTTCTCATCGAAGCCGACACGCCTCTGCTTCAGGCGCTCGTAATAGACTTCGTCACCCGCGTCGTCGGTCCGGCCCGCCATCGGAGCCCCCTCCAATGCATCGATAGAATAACCGATTCATTGGCTCACCGGGCTAATTAAAAGCTTCGGCTCGCTGGATCAACTCAGCCAGGCCCGATTCGTCCGGATTCCTCGGCTGGCCCGGGTGGATGATGCAGACCTGGCAGGCCTCGGCCGCCTCCACGAGCTGCCGGTAGGTCCCCGCGTCGGGATCCGCGATGTACGCCTGCTTGTCCTCGTTGTACGCGAACATCCTGGGGTTTTTCTCGGTGCACTCGTCGCAGGTCGTGCAGCGCGACGTCTCGATGTACAGCTCGCCCGCAGCCGGCTGTTCCGTCTCCGGCGCCTCCTCCAGCACCACCTCCGCCGCCGCGCCCTCCCCCTCTGCCTGCGCGCTAGCCGCCTCTCCGGCCTCAAGCGCGGGCTGGCGCCCCAGCTCCTCCAGCTCCCGCTCCTTCTCCTGCTCCCAGACTTCTCGCTCCCGCTCGAGCGTTCTCCGGGCGTGGGAGTTGTGAATCCCCCCCAGTTCCTGCAGGCTGCGCCAGATCCGGGAGCAGTGGCGCGCGGCCCGGATCAGCTTGTCGTCGACCACGACCCTGTGCAGGAGGTCGTCCTCGTCGACCATCAGGATGTACGGAACCTCGTCGCGCGCCGGCGCCTCCCGCACGAGATACGCACTCGCCGGAACCATGCCCGCGTTCCAACTGCTGCGCGGAACCCGCGAGAAGTGCCGGGCGTAGCGCCTGTCAGCGGCCGCGAAGTCGACGAAGGTGCATGCGAGGTCCTCCGAAACCCTCTGGAGATCTTCGTCTCCGTAAGAAAAACGCTGGACCGGCCAGTCGACCTCGGCCTGGGGGTTGTCCTCGATGCTGAAGCGCGACGCCCAGTCTTCACCCGCCGCGGGGTCGTACGTGAAGGCGGGAAAGGTGCGCGACCACATCGCGGTGGCCGCCGTCAGGTACGGCGGAAGCTCGGGGGCATTCTCGGCCGAGCCCGAGAAGACGCTGAACAGCGCCGGCCCCTGCCGGGTCAGTCCCCGGACGATCCGGTCTCTCAGCTGATACAGGTTCGAGCTGGCCGACTGCAGGACGTAGGCGCTGCCCAGGCCGACCGCCATGCTGGCCAGCTGCAGGCTCTTCACGCCGAACGAGAACCGCCCGTCCCCCAGCGACGGATCCCCCAGGATGTCGCTCGCCTCCACCAGGACCTTTACCGGCAGGCCGGAGGAGAGCACCTCGAAGATCTCCGCCCTCTCCCGCGCGTCGCAGTCCTTGTCGCGCAGACAGACCAGATACGAGGGGAAGAGTTCCAGATCCGCTGGCACCAGGGAACTCTCGTCGAACCGCGCGAAGAACACATCGTGCTTCGACTCCCGGTACTGGTTCTCGATCTCCAGCTCCGCGATGGAGATGGCCTTGAGGAGCTCGAGCATCTCCGGCAGCCGCTCGCGGAAGGCCTCCAGCGCGCGCGTGCAGCTCTCGAAGAGAAAGGAGTACGGCCACTCGCCGTCCGGCTCTTCCGCCGCGTCGCCCGCCCGCCCAAAGAACCGCTGTGACTCGAGCGTCGAGAGGGCGGAGCGGATGCGCCGAAGCCGGCTCTCGGGGAGCACGCTCCCGGGCAAAGCCTCCTTCAGCAAGCGCGACATCGCCGCGAAGTCGAAGACGTCCGCGTAGCGGCCCCCCACCGCCCCCCGGAGTTGCTCCGGCGCTCGTCCTTCCTCCGACCTCAGGTAGTTGGCCTGCAAAATGTCGGAGAGCTTCAGGATGAGCGCGTCGATCACCTCCAGGGCCCTTCGACGGTGCTCCTCGTGGACCGCGCGCCAGGTGTGCTCGAGGAGTCGGGTGGCCACGTCCTCGTCGCAGTCGACGACCTCCCCGTCGACGCGCAGCGCGGCCTTGGCGCGGCCGGGGCTGTCCTCGAGCCGCTCGTTGACCGCCTCGTCGCTCCCGGAGAGCAGCTCCCGTTCGGCCAGCTCCCAGAACTCGGAGAGCAGGCCCTCGGCACCGTCCGCCATGAGAGTGCGGATGGTGGCCTCGAGCCGGAGGACGTGCTTCCTCAGGCGCTCCCCATTGATACCCGGCGGAGCGACCTCCTGAAGGACGCTGCCCACGACGCCCGACAGGGGGCGCACGAACTCGCCCTCGGTACCGCCCTCGACGAGCACCAGGGGAAAATCGTAACGAAGCTGCGAGAGGTCCCTGTAGGGGGCGAGAAGAGCCGAGCGAAGTCCCGGCTGCGTCCCCGCGACCCGCTCGTCGCCGCTTCCCTGCCGCGTTCGGTGGAAGCGGACCATTTCTCGAAGATCCGCGCTCATCGGTCAAACCCTCCGCTCGGCCCGCGGGCGTGAGCGTCGGCGCCGGCTCAGTCCGCCGGCGCGATCGTGAACTTGTCGAACTCCTCTTCCAGACCGGCCCGGATGACCTCGGGCGTGAAGACACCCTGGGGCTCCGAGAGATCCTCGTAACACGGCACGTTCTCGTCGCGATGCAGAATGCCCACCGGGATCCGTTCGGTCATGGAGGCGATCTCCCTGGCCCGGTTCAAGTTGCTGGGGTCGTGCTCCTCGCGGTGCCGGTAGGTCTTCGCGAGGTTCGGGGTCTCCTGGATCGTATCCTCGTGCGTCAGCACGAGCAGCGCGTCCGGATCCTGCAGCCAGGGATCGAAGTGAGTCGGCAGGAACTCGGGACACCGCTGAAGCACCCGAACAAACGAGAAGCCCCTGTGGCGAAAGGCTTGCGAGAGGATCTCGAGCAGGAGATCGGGGGCCCAGTCCACCACCTGCGCGACGAACGAAGAGTTCGCCACGCCGAGTGTCGCGCTCAGGGGGTTGAGGGGCTCCAGGGTATTGCCTCGCGGCGTGGTGTTGCTCGTGAGGCCCTTGGGCGAGGTGGGAGACACCTGGTTCTTCGTCAGACCGTAGATCTGGTTATCGTGCAACAGTACGGTCATGTTCATGTTGTAACGAATGGCGTGGATCCAGTGGGCGGCACCGATGCTGCAGCAATCGCCGTCTCCGGTGTTCACGAAGACGTGGAGGTCGGGCCTCCTCATCTTGATGCCTTCCGCAACCGGCAGTGGCCGGCCGTGGAGGCCGTGAAACCCGTAGGTCTTCATGTAGTGCGGGAACCTGCTCGAGCAACCGATCCCGGACACGAAGACGACCTTCTCCAGCGGCAACTGCTCGTCGCGACAGAGGCGCTGCACGGCCGTGCGGATGGCAAGGTCTCCGCATCCCGTGCACCACCTGGGAACACCGCCCTCGTAGTCGTCGAGGCAGTAGCTCTCGTCGCTGGAATTGAGCAAAAACTGTGTGGCGGGAAGCGCCATTGCGTTCACCTCGTCCTAGTTCAGCCTCTCGCGGATGACCCGCTCGACGCTGCCCGGCTTGATGGGCTGGCCTCTGGTCTCACCCCAGCAGTCGATGTCGACGAGGCACCTCGCCCGCAGCATCCACGCCAGATTCGAGTAGCGGCGATTCTCCTGGTCGATCAGCTCGTCTTGCAGGCTGTCGCACCAGTTGTTCTCCACCGTCACCACCCGCTTGAAACGCTGAAGCACATCCTTGATGCCCGAAGCCATGGGCTGAAGGAACCGGATGTGCAGAGAGGACACCCGATGGCCGTCTTGGCGCACGCGCCCGACGGCTTCCTCGATCGCTCCCCGGGTGCTGCCCCAGCCCACCACCAGGAGCTCGCCTTCCTCGTCCCCGAATACCTTCGGTGTCTTGAGTGTCTTCTGGAACGCCGCGAGCTTCAGGCTGCGCAGCCGGATCGCCTCCTGGTTGACCTGCGGGTCGTAGGCGACATGGCTCATGCTGTCGTGGGCAAGCCCGGTCAGGGTGTGCATGCCGCCCGGCTGACCGGGGACGAACCTGCGGGACAGGCCCGTGCGGGGGTCCCAGTCGTAGGGCTTGGCGCCCTCGGCAACGGGGCTCTGGTCCACCGGAGGTGCCAGCCACGCCTCGCTGAACTGCGGCCTCGGAAAGGGCTGCTGGGCGGTCGCCAGGCTGGCGTCCGACAGCAGGACGACCACCGTGTTGAACGTCTCGGCGATCTTGCGCGCGGTGATGACCGAATAGAAGCAGTCCTCGATGTCCGTGACCGCCATGACCACCTTCGGCGCGTCTCCATGGGTCCCGAAGCAGGCCGACAGCAGATCCCCCTGCTCCGCCTTCGTGGGCTGCCCCGTGGCGGGACCGCCGCGCTGGACGTTCACCACGACCAGCGGGATCTCCGCCATCGCAGCCATTCCGATGGCCTCCTGCTTCAACGAGTAGCCGGGCCCGGAGGTGATCGTCACGGCGCACTTGCCCGCGTAGGACGCCCCGATGGCGAAGGAGCAGGCGGCGATCTCATCTTCCGCCTGGTGCACGACGCCCCCCACCTTCTCGAAGACGTCGCTCAGGTAGTGAGAAGCCGACGTGGCCGGCGTGATGGGGTACATGGCGCAGATCTCCATGCCCGACGCCATCACCCCGAGGGCCAGGGACGTGTTTCCGTTGACGACGATCCGTGACTCGCTCACGGGAGAGGCGGGAATCCTGAACCGGACGTCGAGATTCGCCTCCGCCCAATCCCAGCCCGCCTCCAGCAGCCGCTGGTTGGTGGCGATCACGCGCTGGGTCTTCTTCGCGAAGGTGAAAGTCACCTGCTCGCGCGCCAGCTCCATGTCCAGGCTGTAGACGTTGCAGAGCACGCCCAGGACGAACATGTTCTTGCCGCGCTGCGTGTCGGCGGCACATTTGAGACACTCGACTTCCATCGGGATCTCGTAGACGCGGTATCCACTCGCCACCAGCTCGTCGTGGACACGGGTGTACGACGCCACGACCTCCGGATCCGCACTGGTGCGCCACTTGCTCTCCAGCAGGACGATGCAGTCGGGCTTCAGCTCCTTGGCCCGGAGTCTGCCCAGCAACACCTGCTCGTTGAAGGCCACCACCAGGTCGGCCTGATCGCCCCCGTTGGTGACGTCGTGGGACCCCAGGCGGACGCGGTTCCCGCTGGCCCCCTCGACGCTGCGCGCGGGAGGCTGGATCTCGGCGGGGATGACCTCGACGGTCCAGATACCGTTTCCCATCCTGGCGGCGATCGACCCGAACGACTGACCGCACTTCTGCGCGCCTTCACCGGAGTCGCTGATGATCTCGACGACGTGCTCCTCGACGGTCACTGCGGAGCTCTTGCTCGCCGCCGAGCGTCCCCTTCGCTTCTTGCTGGGCATCGGATCCGTCCTGCGCCTTCCTTCCAGGTGCTACTTCGGTTCTGCTCCGCTCCCCGTCGTCCCGGTCCGCACGGAGTCGAGCGGCGCGGGCGGCTGCATCCCGGCAGCTACCTCAACCGCACCCGCGAGAAGTTGTGCTCATCCACGGGAATTCCGAACAGCTTGTCTTCGCTGCCGCTCCGCTCGGGGAGATAGACGTCCTCGCTCTCGCGTATACCCAGGTACGCCTTCATGCTGCACGCCGCCTTGCGGCCCGCGCCCATGGCCAGGATCACGGTGGCGGCACCGGTCACGATGTCGCCTCCCGCGTACACGCCCGCCATGGAGGTTGCGAGGCTCTCGTCCGTCCGGACGTGGCCCCAATCGTCGAGCGCGATCTTTGACGTCTGCCCGATCACCGGGTTCGCGTTCGTGCCGATCGCATAGACGACCGTGTCGGTCTCGAACTCGTACTCGCTGCCCTCGATCGGGACCGGACGCCGCCGGCCCGATTCGTCCGGCTCGCCGAGCTCCATGCGCAGGCAGACCATCGCGCGCACATTTCCCGCGTCGTCGCCCAGGATCTCGACGGGGGCGGTCAGCCAGTGGAAATCGACCCCCTCCTCCTCGGCGTGCCCGATCTCCTCCTCCCGCGCCGGACTCTCTGCCCGGGTGCGGCGGTAGATGCAATGGGCCTTCTCCGCGCCCGATCTCAGAGCGACCCTCATGGCATCCATCGCGGTGTTGCCCGCACCGATGACGGCCACGCGGGCGCCCAGATCCAGCGGTGTGTCGTACTTTGGAAATTCCAGCGCTCCCATCAGGTTGCAGCGCGTCAGGAGCTCGTTGGCCGAGAGCACGCCGTGGAGCGACTCTCCCGGGATTCCCATGAACTTCGGATAGCCCGCACCGCTCCCGATGAAGACGGCGTCGAAGCCCATCTCATCGAGCATCTGCTCGATCGTGAAGAGACGTCCCACCAGGGTGTTGCACTCGATCGCGATGCCCAGGCGGGTCAGGTTCTCGATCTCGGAATCGATCACGTGGTTTGGAAGCCGGAACTCGGGGATGCCGTACCGGAGTACACCACCCGATGCGTGCAGGGCCTCGTAGATCGTGACGTCGCAACCCGCCTTGGCCATGTCCGCCGCGCAGGCGATGCCGGCGGGGCCGGAGCCCACGATGCCGACCTTGAAGCCGTTGGGCTCGATGTACGGCGTGGTAGTCCATCCCTTGGCGAGCGCCAGGTCCCCGACCCAACGCTCGAGCCTGCCGATGGCGACCGGCTCCAGCGTGTCGCCGACGGGGCAGACGCGCTCGCACTGGTCTTCCTGGGGGCACACCCGGCCGCAGATCGCCGGCAGCAGGTTCGCCTCGGTGAGGGTGTTGTAGGCGCGGCGGTAGTCCTCCTCGGAGATCCTCTCGATGAAGCCGGGGATGTCGATCGCGACGGGACAGGCGGGAATACAGGCGGGGTCTGAGCACATGAGACAGCGCTCGGCCTCGTTCAACGCCTGCTCCAGCCGGTAACCCAGCGCGACTTCCTCGAAATTCTCCACCCGCGCGGCGGGAGCCTGCACGGGGATCGAGGTCCGCTCCTGGGGGATGGTCCGGATCGTCTTCTTCTTCATTATCGTTTCCCCGACTCGGCACACGGGTGGTGCCAACCCGCATTCACATCGCTTCCTCAGCCTCCAGCCGTGGCTCCGCGAGCCTCCAGCCAGGATTCCAGAGCCAGCTTCTCCTGGGTCGAGAAGCGGCGCAGTCGCCCCATCAGGTCGTCGAAGTCGACCCCGTGCCCATCGAACTCGGGACCGTCGACGCAGGCGAACTTCGTGCTGCCGCCCACCTTTACACGGCAGCCACCGCACATCCCCGTCCCATCGACCATGATGGGATTCAAGCTGACGGTGGTCGGAATCTTGTGGGGACGGGTCGCCTCGGCGCAGGCCCGCATCATGATGGGCGGACCGATGGCGACGAGCCTGGTGATGTCGCTGTGTTTCGAAAGGGCCGCCTCGATGCCATCGGTGACCAGCCCCTTGATGCCCACCGAGCCGTCATCCGTGCAGATGATGAGTTCGTCGCAGTATTCCTCGAACTTCTCCTGCCAGAAGATCAGCTCCCGGGTCCTGAACCCGACGATGCCGATGACGTAGGCGCCGCACTCCTTGAAGGCCCGCAGCTGCGGGTAGATCGGAGCCACGCCCAGGCCACCGCCCACGCACACCACCTTCCCGCCGCCGCCGATGTGGCTGGGGATGCCCATGGGACCCACCATGCTGAAGAGCTGGCTCCCCACCTGGCAGCGCTGCTGCATCTCCCTCGTGGTCTTGCCGACCGCCTGCACCACGAGCGTGACCGTCCCCCGGCTCCGGTCGAAGTCCGCGATGGTCAACGGGATGCGCTCGCCGCGCTCGTGGGAGATGACGATGACGAACTGCCCCGGCGCCGCCGCCCGGGCCAGCATCGGGTGATGGACTTCCAGCAGGTACGTGACGTCCGAGAAGTCCTGCCGTGCGGTGATCTCGAATCCGGGCCCCGGCTCCCGCCCGCCCTCGGACGCTGCCGCCGGCTCAGCCGACGCTCGATGCGCCAACCGGGCGGCCCGGCGCCGCGGTCTGGGCTTCCGGCCAGCGCTCTCGGCCTCGTGTTGCGCGCGGGCCTCCGCGATCTTCTCGCGCAGCCCCTCCACGACCTTCCCGCGCGCCGCTCTCGCGACGTCCAGATCCCGGGTCTGCAGCGACCGGCGCAGGTCGTAACCCAACACGCCTCGCAGCGTTCGCGGCACGGCGACCTTGACCCACCAGATCTGGTCGCGTTGAAAAAGGTACCGGGTATCGTCCGAGCCGCCGCGGGCTCGAGGCCGCTCGGGGTCCGATCCGGCAGCAGCCGAGTGCTGTACCTTCTTGGAATTTCGTGTGGTTTTCCGATGAGATCCAGCTTCAGCCATCTGTACCTTACGAGGCTCCAGCTGCTGTTTACCCGCAGACTTCTGCCCTGTACCTGACGCGCGCTGACATCTGTACCATACGCTAGTCTGAGTGACACGCAAGCACCGACTCGCCCCGCGAGTCCACGGGTGCCCCCAGTGGCGGCCTGTGGGGGACTCCCATCACTCCCGGCCACCGCTCGCGACCGAGCGGCGCGAGAAGCGGCCGGATGAAGGGCTGGCCCCGCAGCCCGAGGCCCCGTATTCGGGCCCGATCCCCTCCCCGGTCCCTATTGGACAGAACCGCTTGGACGGAATCTCTACTGACCGGACCCAGGGACAACGCAGCTTCCACTGCCACGGGAAGCCCCGCTGCGGGGCGAGCCCACCGCGGGAATCCGCGCGAAGTGGAGCGCCGGGAAGAGGAGCCCCGCCGCCAAGACGACGAGACCTGCTGAAGAGAGACCCGGTACGGACACGGGGATGGAGAGCACCGCTGCTAGGGCGTCGATCCTCCCATGACCAAAGGTGTGGTTGGGAATGTCCGCGGGGCCGTCTCCCCCGCATCCCTCGCTGGTGGTGAGTGGCAATGCGCTCGCCTCGATGATCGACTCGAGAGAATCGACATCGCCTGCAAGTTCCGGGGAAGCCGAGATGAGCAACGCGACCAGACCCGCTACATGCGGCCCCGACATGCTGGTTCCACTGAGCGCCTTATACGCGCCGCCGCGGACACTCGAGCGAATGCTCACACCTGGAGCGCTGATGTCGGGCTTGGCGGGATCGCCGCCCACCGTTACGGGGCCGCGACTGCTGAAGTTGGCGATGACGTCCGAGTTGTTTGTAGCACCGACAGTGAAGCTCCCTTCGTAAATTGCCGGCGGATCGACGATGCTACTGCAGCTGGGTCCGTCATTTGCTGCACTGACCGCAACAAAAATTCCCGAGCTGCGCACGTTGTTCACGACAGTCTCCAGGATGAGCGGGTCCACGCATCCCTCGAAATCTGGACAGCTCCACGAGTTGTTGATGACATGGGGAGCTTTGCTCGCATCCGGGTTGAGTCCGTTCTCGTCGGTCGGTGCCATGAACCACTGGAAGCACTCGGTGTAGGTCGCAGGAGTCCCAAAGCCCACATCCATGTTTCTGCAGCCGATCCAGCGGGCGCCCGGCGCCATACCGATCTGGTTGCTGACACCGTCATCACCGACCATGATGCCCATGGTATGGGTCCCGTGGTCTTCATCGTCGCAGGGGGTGATCGAGTTCGCGCCGCAGCTCCCACCGCCCGAATGGATTGCATCATGCCAGTTGTAGGCATGGTCCGCCGTGGATCCATCCCAGCCGCGATACTGATTCTTGAGAGCAGGATGGTCCCATTCGTAGCCCGTATCCTGTCCTCCGATCACTGCCCCCTGTCCAGTAATTCCCATGCTCCAGACCTGGGGGGCTCCGACGAGAGACAGGTTGGATTCGATGCCTGCAATCCCTGACGGCAAGTGATCAATTGACGGCTGCGGTGGCAAGGAAAACTGCACCCTGGGATTGGCCATGACCCGTGCAACTGCTGGATCGTGGGCCAGCTCTCGCATCAGCGTCGTGCTCCCGCGGACCCAGATCATATTCGCCACCCAGAAGCTTCGGAACTCCGGGAGCCCGCTCTTCGGCGCGAGAGACCGCACGCGTGTGAGCGCGTCCACGAGACTTGCCTGGGAGACTGTCGCCAGCTTCTGCAATCGAGCAACGGCCGCAGCCCCTCTCTCGATACGCGAGAGACCCGACTGGCGGCCTTCCTTTTTCCGATCGCTGAAATCCGAGGAATCCGCTTGTTCGCGCAGGAAGAGAAGAAACTCGATACTCCCTGGCTTCGACGAACTCTCCAGTAGCGAGTCGTCCACTTTCGCTCGCCAATCGGGCGCGGGGGAGAGAAATTGCGAAGCGATGGCCCGTGGACTCAACCCTGAGGCGAAAAGGCCGATTAGAATCAGGCCGATGCAGATGAACCTATCTACTCGCAATGATCGCAGTCGATTCGTCCGGCCCACTCCCCGAGTTCTGGCCCTGAAAGAATCTCATATCGGGATGCAAAGTAAATAGGAGTCCGACAGTGGTGCGGCGGCGACCCCAATCGCGGACAGGGCATTCAAGCTGGATTCTGGCTCGACGTCCGAGTATGGGCGTTCTGCCAGGCCCCTACGGGAGGCTCGCGGACAGGGCATTCAAGCTGGATTCTGGCTCGACGTCCGAGTATGGGCGTTCTGCCAGGCCCCTACGGGAGGCCCGGGAAGCCCCGCGGTGGGCCATCGATTATGGGCTGGCACTGGTTCAACAGTCCAGGCAGACTTCATGTTGGGGAATGACCAGATGGATGCGGCTAGTCTAGAACGCTCCTACACCCTTCCGTTCCGCCTCAGGACCGCGCTGATACTCGGCGCTGTGCTCGCGTGGCTCGTCCTGGTACCCCTTCAACTGACCCTCTTTCTCATGATGTGCCTGGCCGGTATCGGGCTTCTCGCAGCTATCGCAGTCGAGATTCTGTATCCGCCTTCCGAAGAAGAGCTGGCACAGCACATTCCCCTGAACCTCGACGAGCGAAAGCGCTGGTAGCAATAGCGAGGCCCTAGGCCGTTGCTACAACTTCGTCCCCCTCCTGCCCCTGGTCACTCGGAAGATTGATGAAGATCCCAACCAAGCCGCGGATCCCGATGGAGTTGATGATGTTGTACATCATGGCCAGGTACGCCACGACCATCAGGCTGCCAAAGAAAGCAGCGCCGATCATCTCCAACTCGAAGGGATGCTCCGCCCCGTAAATCGTGCGGCGGAGCATGCCGTCCATTCCCGCAAAACCCATACAGACCGACATCCCGATTCCACCAATCAGATGGGCCCAGAAGTGGAAACTCGTCAGAAACTTGCTCTTTAGCTGGGTGTCGTTGGTGAGCATGGGGAAGAGCGCGTAGAGCGCGGCGTAGAGCGTCATACCCAGGCCGACCAGTAGTTGCATATGGGCGTGAGCTCCGATCACCCACTGCGTGTTATGCAGAATGCGGTTCATGCCAAGATCTGCCTGAATGACCCCAGCCGGCACACCCAGGGAGAAGCCGAGGATGCCACCCAAGAGGAACTTCAGCTGCGGTGTCATCTTCAGCGGCCGAGCGTCGTGCAGTGTCTTGAGCGTCACGAAGATGGCGATTCCAGACGTCACCAGCTCGAAGGCCGTGACCATCTCCCCTGACAGAATCTTCATCCAGTTCCACTGCGCTTGATCCGCGAGCAGATGATGAGCCCAAACATTCCAGGACACCACCAACTCCACGAGCAATGCGGCACGCGCGACATTCTCCATGTAGAGCTTTCGACCGGAGATCAGCCCGGCCAGTAGATACCAGGTGCCCGCCACGTAGATCAGCACCAGGCCGTCGGCAATCAGGTCCAGCCCCCACCAGTAGATATTCTTGTAGACAAGGGCGTCGAACCAGTCCGTCGGCAGCGGCTCCCCGGTGAAGATGTAGACGGCGTGAATCAGAAAGACGATGGAGATTCCACCGAGCACGACCGCATCCAGCAGGGTATCGATGGTTCCGCGAAAGATCGCCACGAGGGGCAGGGGCATCAGCGGCTCTTCCACCTTCTTGCCCCGCCAACGTCGGTAGATGTTCACAAATCCATCGATGCCGACAGCCGACATCAGGAGCGGACCGACGGGCTCCTCGGTATCACGGCGATGAAAGACCGTTGCGAAAATGTTGTAACAGAAGATCACGACACCGGTCATGATCATGATATTGCCCGTGGCGAAGACCAGGAGCGCAATGGGCTTGAACTCCGTTACGGGCAGGGGCCAGTAGTTGGTATAGAGGGCGCCATAGCGGAAGAGGAACCCTGCCAGCCAGACTGTCAGCACGCCGGCGGCCATGGTCATCCAGTTGATCTCTGCCAATTTCTGGCTGTACAGGCTCTTCTTCATCAAGGTCGGCACGAGAAAGTAGAAAGCACCGAAGACCAGCATGAAGCTACTGCCGAATATGCCCACCATCGGATGGGCTCCCATCAGGGCAAAATAGTGATCTGCCTCCATCAGATCGAAGTCGATCTGATGCCCGCGCATGATCATCCCCTCCATGATGCAGAGCCCATAGAAGAGCAGGGAGATCACAGCGAACCTGAGTGCGACACGCTGCAGGGGAGTCAGTCTCGAAGCATCCAGCATGACGTCAGCTCCTCGATGGCTTGGAGAGCACAAGCATCGCGCCGGTGCAAAAGGATTAGAATTCGACTGCGACCAGGGATTCGTATTTGGGACCGGAGACGATCACCACGTCCTCCATCACGAGGCCTTCCCCCCTCGGCCCGGAATACTCGGTCGAGCGAATCGTATAGGTCCCCGGTTTGTCGAAGAGCCAGACGAGATCGTTGTCGTGCCCGGGCACGACCTGCATCTGAAACATCATGGAACCGTCTTCGCGAAACACCCCGAAGCCGTAGGTAAGGTCCGCCGAGGTCACGTTGAAGCGCACCATATTGCCGATCCCAATGTCGAGCTTCGGAGAGGGGAGCAAGAACTCGTGCTCTGCCATCGCGATCTCGAATTCCTGATCGATTTGCTGCTTGTCACGGGTCAGATCCCACTTTACCCACGGGACCTTATTGAAGGTGAGCACGTGGATCCCCACGCCGAGACAAACGAGACAGGTGACCCAGGTATAGAAGGCCTTCTTGGCACCGGGGTTGGTTGGGCCAGCCCTGGTCACGCGCAAGGAGAAATAACCGATGAACGAAATCGCGATCAGCGTATAGCTGAGGTAGACGACCTTCATCAGCGCAAAAATGTCGGCTGAATCTGTCACGATCAATCTCCACGACTCACACGCGGCGGCGCGAATCAACAGGGTGGCAGACAGCCGATCAAGAGATCCAGATGTCCACGAAACACCCAGCATTGACGCAATCTCCGTGCCAGACGGCTGTGCGGGCAAGACCCGGCCCGCGCTGTGTCATTTCATTCACAGGTATGAGATCGCTCTTGCACAGGTGAGCACCTCCATGCACAGCTGCTCGAAGACGAGTGACCAGTAGTTGAGCAGCTACCGCACCTCGAATAGGCAGGCCCGACCTCTGCGAAGCTCCAGTAAAACTGAACGAAGCGACTGCTCCCTTTTGAATTCGATTTCATCAAGCGCTAGCCAGGGTGTTGGAAGACTTCGTGAGGAGTCTGGGCAAAGCTGCGTGGGAAAGACGGCGAGCAACTGGAGGCCACTGGTTTGAATGGACTGACAGCCGCGAAGCGGCATTTTCTCTTGGGTGCTGCTGTCGCTTCCGTCGTGGCCCTCATCGCCCTCAACGGAATGCTCCTCTGGAAAATGAAGACGAGCGTGCCTTTCTCCGTGGCACTCGACCTGACACGACAGAATCAGGGGACTGCGATCGAACTCGGCGGGCTTTTCCCAGGCCCGTACCATCTCGCGATCGAATTCTCACTCCCTTCCGATTTCAAGGAGACCGGGAACTTCTACCGCGGAATCGGTGCGAAGAGGATCCACGAGGATCTCGGCGTCGACCTTGAACTCGTCCTAGAGGACGGGAGTGGAAGATCGCTGCTCGAAACAGATACCAGCACTCGGGAGTGGAAGATCTACAGCAACCCGCACCTCGAACACACAGACGGCGGGCTGCAGAGATTCTCCTTCGAGGCGAATCTGTTTCGCTCCTACGATCTTCGCACGGCGGTATTGCGGGAGAACCTCGCTGCCGAGCCCTACCATGCATCACTTCTCATATACGCGGACGGCATCGAATACCTCGGAATCAAGACAGCCATCTACAATAGCTTGCTCGTCATTGCATTGATCGTGACCATCGTCTTGATCTGGGCACAACGTTTCGGGGAGATCGACGAAGACGTCCCGACTCTCCCTTCGTCCTGAATCCCCGGATCTGGAATCGACGCACCTGTTCGCGCAAGGCTTCGACGGAGGGCTTCAGCGAACTCAATGGCGGCTGCCGTATTCTCTCCCGTGCTCTCGCAGATCTGATTCATGAGCGCCGAGATATGGCTGACCGTGAGCGGCACCCATTCGCCAGCGGCCACGAATCCTTCTGTCACATCGCTCGGGCCGTCGAGGCTGTCGAACACCCGGTCTGGGTCACGCTGGTGTTCATCGAGCCGGAATTCCGCTTTCCCGACGGAAGCGGTTGCCGCATTGGGGCCGGATCCCCTCCCCGGTCCCTATTGGACAGAATGTCTACGACTCGGACCCAGGGGAAACGCAGCTTGAACTTCCCATGCTCAAAATTTCCCGGTAACTCTTTGACTTCGTCATCTACCATAACTACGGTGATCGCAGTAGGACGAGGAGAAATGATCCATGGGACTGGTAGGTGAGCGTGTGCTCTCTTCACAGGAGTTCGTCGAGGAATGCATCGAGTTCAAGCGCGAACAGGAGGCTTCGAGCAACTTCTTGGGGGAACTCATCCTGGGCAAGCTCGAGCGCCATCAGGTAGTCCTGTTTGCGAAGGACTTCTATCACTACATCGAGCCGGTGATCCCGAGCATCGCGGCGTGGCTGGCTGCGACCCCCACGCTGCCCGATCGCCGCGTGTACAAGCTCATCGGGCGCAATCTGGCGGGCGAGATGGGCTACCTCCAGGAGGCGGACCACAACGAGCTGTATCTGAAGTTCTGCGAGCAGGGCCTCGGCATCTCACGCCAGGAAATTCTGGATTTCCTTCCCACACCCGGCACCATCGGGGCGGCGGCGTGCGTCGGCTACTACTGTCGCAGCTCCTTCCTCGAGGGACTCGGAGGATTCGGGCTTGCCGTCGAGATGGAAGTGCCCGGAAGCGCGAAGGCGGGTCAGCTCCTCTACGATGCGTTCCGCAAGCATTATCACATCGATCCAGGCGCGCTGGAATTCTGGTCCATCCATATCGAGGCGGAGCCGGAACACGGTGCAAACGCCCAGGCGGTGCTCGAGCTGTGCGGGCAGACATGCGAGCAGCAGGCGTTGATCCGGCGCGCCTTCCGATTCAGCGTGCTTGCACACCGGGGCATGCGCGACGGCTACGATCGGTTCCTGGACGTACCTCACGCATAGGAAGAAACAGGCCTCGGATTCGCCAGGGAGAGAGAAGGGAATCTCTCGTATTGCCTCGGATCTCCTCGAGGGGCTCGGGCACGGCTCGCTCCTTACCTCGCCAGCCGATCACCAGCGGGAGTGCAAATGGAAATTCGGCCGAGACTGGGTTGCAAAAACCGATCGCTGCGCCCCCTGCTCGCTGCGCTCGGTGCAGCCACGCTGGCCAGCCCCGCGTTCGGCACGGACGATGACGCCGCGTCGCAGGCTTCGCCGGGTACCGTCACACCCGCGCACGCGACGAGCAAGTTCGCAACGCCCGCGCGCAACCCGTGGATCGCGGATGGCCCCTACCCGATGTCGCATCACAACCCGGCGCAGACCGATGTCTCGACCGAGCACGGGCCCACGCGAGGCAAGGATCTCGTGGCTGCCGACGTCAAGACGGTGCCCGTCACCTGGTCGTCGTCGCCACTCGTCAAAAAGATGGGTGGCGAGACGACGGTGATTGCGGGGACCGCTACGGGCCTCGTCAAGATTCGCGCCACGGGCGAGGCGTTCGAGCAGATCTCGGTGCTGGCCTACCCGGGCGATGCGGATCACTCCGATGTGACACCCGAGAAGATCGAAAGTGTAATGGCCGGGATCGATGAGAGCCGTCGCAAGAAGCAGGACTGGCGGCTGCTGTTCCGTTCCCTGTGGATGGTGCTCCAACTCGATCTCACGGGCATGGCCAACGGGCCCTACGGCCTGATCGACAAGGACGGATACTTCTACACCACCTACAACCGCACGAACCTGCTGAAGGCCTTCGACGACAACCAGATCGATGCACCGCTGCGGGCCGTCAAGCATGTCGACGTGCTCGACCTGTTGCCGGCCAGCGTCGCCGAACAGGCGGAGGACCTGCACCTCAAGAGCATCTCGATGAGCTACGACGGCCACCTCGTCGCCGCTGCCTCCGGAGGCGTATTCGTATTCGACCGGGATCTGACGCTGCGCGACTACATGTTCTTTCCCGGCGAGCACGTCGAGAACGGCATCGCCATCGACGAGAAGCGCATCTACGTCACGACCTCGAAGCATATGTACGGCCTCGCGTGGGACGGTGAGAGCCTCTCGGCCGAAGAGGCCCGCGGTGGCTGGAAGAGCGCCTACGACGTGATGCCAGAGGGCGAGGCGTTGAAGCTGGGTGCCGCGTCGCACGGCTCGGGCACGACTCCGACACTGATGGGCTTCGGCGACGACGAGGACCACCTCGTCGTCATCTCCGACGGACACCCCGACGGCGCACAGCTCGTCGCGTTCTGGCGCGATGCGATCCCGGCCGCCTTCGAGCAGAAGCCCGAAACCCGCTCGAGGCGCATCGCGGATCAGATCCGCATCCCCGACGCGCGCACGACCATCGAAGCTTCGCCCGTTGCCTATGGCTACGGAGTGATCGTGATCGATTCGACCTACCCGGAGTCCGCTCCGATTCCGTTCCCGCTCAGCATCCTCCCCAACGCGCTCCTCGCGGGCATCACGCGCGAAGCACCGCGGGGCATGCACAAGTTCGACTGGCTTCCTGACGAGGACCGCTTCGTCCTGGACTGGACGCTCGACTACGTGGACAACACGGATTGGATGCCACCCGGCGTCTCGCCCCAGACGGGCCTCGCCTACATCGCCCACAAGGAAAATGGACGCTACGAGTACCAGGGCATCGATTGGGACACGGGCGAACTGGTAGCTCGCTGGCGCTTTCCCGACGACAGCATCCGCTGGAATACCTGGGGCGGCATGACGAGTCTCCTCGAGGACGGAGACCTCCTGCTCGGCGGCTTCTTCACCGCCAAGCGGTTCAACATCGGCCACCTGCGCTGATGCTCATGCGAGGCACCGGTGACCAGCCTGGTGTTGCACCGCTCTGGTCGCAGACAGGAAACTCAAACCGCGTCTCCGACAGTACGTCCGGTAACGGGTGTTCGGTGAACTACCCACAGAGGCGAGAAGCACCGCGTGCGGGCGCGAGTCTCCTGATTGTTTCAGAGGCTGGCCCGCAAAGCCCCGGGGCGCAGAGGCGCGCCTTTCTTTACTCTCTCGTACCAACCCGGCATTCAACACATGAGGAGGCCGCGTGGCGGAAACTTCACTCCCTGTCCGACATCTCTACAAGATCACCCTCGAAACCATGGGTGCTCCCGTCATGCTGCCCGCCGGGCCGCAGGGAACCCGCATGGTGGTCGGGATAAAGGGCGGGCACTTCGAAGGCGAAAGGCTGAACGGAAAGGTGGTGGCACCCGGAGGTGACTGGGTCACGCAGCGAGCGGATGGCAGCATCAAGCTCGATGTGCGCGCGATTTTGCAGACCGACGACGATGCCAACATCCTCGTGACTTACAACGGCGTCGGCGTCGTGGTAGAGGGCCAACTCAAGGCACGCTGCGCCCCGCTCTTCGAGACCGGGGACGAGCGATACGCATGGCTGAACAACATTCAGGCAGTTGGAATCGGCGGGCTGGACGGGACCGCTGTGGTCTACGATATCTACGAACTGCTCTGAGCAGTTTGCGAAGAGCAGAGGAAGCCCAGCTGCGTTTTCCCTGGGTCCGATCAGTAGAGATTCCGTCCCATAGGGACCGGGGAGGCGATCGGGTCCAGACGCGGGGCACGACGCGCCGTCCGACGACGCCAGGCGCGGCGACGTGCCGGCGCGCTTCTAGCCGAATGCGGCAACCGACTCGAGGTCGATCATGGCTGCCGTCAGGCGCCGGAGATTCTCCTCGGTGATCTCGCGGCCGTAGTTGGGTGTCGGACAGGTGAGCCAGCCGATCACCAGCCCCCAGTAGGCGGAGAGTCGATGGAGCTGCCAGGCCTGGTTCATGTCCGGCACGTTCGCGACACCGCCCCGGCGCAGCTCCTGCAGGTAGAAGGCGATGAGTTCGCGCTCGTGCCGACGTCGCTGCTCGATCGTCAGCGCCGTCGTGAGGATGTAGGTGAGATCCCGGCTGTAGCAGCCCTGCATCGCGAGCTGGAAATCGAGCAGGCCCGTCTCGTTACCGGTGAGCAGATAGGTGTTGCCGAGATGCGTGTCGCCGTGCAGCAGGGTGCGGGGCCCGCTCTCGAGCGGGCCTGCCTGGATTGCCAGCATGTCCGCGAAGAGCTGCTTCACGGGCCGGCCGATGGCCGCCAGGATCTCGTTGCGCCACGGGTCGGTCCGGAGATGGCCCTCGATCAGCGGCAGGACCTGCTGAAAGAAATCGCTCATCCCGCCGCCGGCCGGCGTCGCCAGCCAGCCGAGCTCCTGCTTCAGCGCCGGGCTCTCCCAGTACTTGGCGTGCAGCGCTGCCAGATTGCGGATGAGCGAGTGCACCTGCGCGAGGGAAATCGACAGTGTCACGTTGCCGAAGACGGCATCGCATTCGCGCAGATCTTCCATCACGATGCCAAACTGCCCCGTCTTCGCATCGAAGAGCCCCGCGTAGAACTGCGGCGCTTCGAACGGAACCCCGGGCCGGATCTCGCGGTAGAAACGCACCTCGGTCTCGTACATCACGGCTGGCGCGTGCGGCGCGACGAGCATCGTCTTCAGGATCACCCGCTTCGGCAGATCCGCCGAGGCCGCACCCGGAGCGTACGCGAGATCGAGTACGACGCGGTCGGCGGTCGAGGCGAACCCGCTCTCGCAGGCGATCGTTTCGACCACCTCGACCTCGCGCACCACGAGCCCCGGCCGATCCACCGCCATCGCCGCCGTCAGCAACTCGGGTGTGAGCTGACTCGGGTCATCGGGAAACTTCCACTCCTGCATGGGATGGCTCCTGTGCGCGCCCAGAGTATGACGGCTTGTATTCCTCTCGTCCCCACGCGATGCACTCATTCAGTCGACTCACCCTCTTCCCCGCAGCGGAGGCCCGGTCGCACGACCCGTTGCCCGGCGCAACCAAATCCGCCCGACGCTGAGTAGCAACGCGATCAGGAGCCCGCAGCCAATGGGCGACAGGCTGGGAACGCGGGCGGCGTTGTCGCCCACGCCGCCACACTTCCATCGCCTGGCGGTCCGAACCAGGGACTCGACTTTTTCACACGCAATGTCGAGAACCCGAACCTCATCTGGCAGAGCCAAGAGTTCGATCGACTCATCCACTTTGGCTTCGCTGAGCGGATTGCAGAAAGCACGGGGCTCGTGCCAGATGGCGAGGTATTTCCAAAGATTCATGGCGTTTTCCGCCACCTGACGATTGCGTCGAGCAGCCGGGCTCGGTGGCAGCTTCGGCAGGGTGGCGATTCTTGGGGTTCGTGCCAAGTGATGGGTTCAGAGTAAATCGCTCGCCCGCCGCGGGCGCGCACCGTTTCTCAGCTTCGCTGCGGCCGCGGCCCGCCGCCGCTCGGAGGCAAGCGGTCCGATTGCGTCTGCCCCGCAGCTGAATTCAGCCCGATTTATCGCGCTCCCTCGCAACCGGACACGAAGAGAGAGGCCCGGTTTTCCCCTATGCTCTAGGGGTTTCTGCTGGGCGCTTCGATGCAATTTCACGGAATGTCGGGGACCCCACGAGGAATTTCCCATGAGCGGTTACCTGAACGACGGCGTGCTCCTCTACGTGAACCAGTTGATCGATTGGGACAGCTTCTACCGTTGGAGCCAGGGCCGGGACGTCGATACCGCGGCCGAGCGCGACGCCCTGGTCGAGATCCTGGAGACCGCCGCCGGAGTCTGCAGCGAAATCGAGAGTTCCAGCCGCGAGTGTTGGGACCAGGTCGCTGAGCTCGAAAACGGCCAGGTCGTCTACCCCGAGCACATCCAGAAAGGCTACGAGAAACTCGCCGAGGTGGGTCTCGTGAGCCTGGGTGTCGAATCGAAGTACGGTGGCTTCGAACTCCCCGACACCATCCAGAACATCATCATCCAGATGATTGCCCGAGCCGATGCGGGACTGATGACCATCGTCGGCTTGCAGTCGGGCGTCGCGGAAGACATCCAGATCTACGCGAGCGAAGAGCTCAAGGAGCAGTATCTGCCGCGCTTCGCCTCGGGCGAGGTGATGGGAGCGATGGACCTCACCGAGCCCCAGGCCGGCTCGGACCTCGGCGCCATCACGACACGCGCCAGCGAGCGGGATGGTCGCTACTTCCTCGATGGAGAGAAGATCTTCATCACGAACGGCGGTTGTGAGATCCACCTGGTACTGGCCCGCGACGAAGCCACCTTCGAGGAGTCGAAGGGCACGACCCGCGGGCTCTCCCTCTATCTCTGCCCCCGCACGCTGCCCGACGGCAGCAAGAACGGGCTTCACGTGGAGCGCCTCGAGCACAAGCTCGGCATCCACGGGTCGCCGACGGCGGCGATTCGCTTCGACGACGCCGAGAGCTTCCTCCTGGGCACCCCGGGAGAAGGCTTCAAGGCCATGCTCACCCTGATGAACCGGGCCCGCCTGGGCGTCGCCGCCCAGGGTGTGGGCATCGCTGAAGCCGCCCTGGAGGTGGCCATCCGCTACGCCGGGGAGCGCGTGCAATTCGGCGTGCCGATCGCCGATCAGCCCCTGATGAAGAACATGCTCGCGCGCATGACGATCGACGTGGAGGCAAGCCGTGCCCTTCTCTACCGCGCCTGCCGTCTGTTCGACGTGAACCGGGCTCTCGAGAAGGCACTGGCGCGCTCGGCCGGGACCGACGAGTTCTCCGAGGCCGAACGGGTCGAGATGGAGGCGCATCACCAGACGAACGACACGCGGATCCGCCTGCTGACGCCCCTGGCCAAGTACATGGCCACCGAGACCGCCGACCACGTGACCCGCATGGCGATCCAGGTGCACGGCGGCATCGGCTTCATGGCCGAGTCCGAGGTGGGGAAGCTCCACAACGACGCCATCATCACGACGATCTACGAGGGCACCTCCGAGATCCAGGTATCGTTTGCCCTGAAGGAGATCGGCAAGGGCGCGTTGGCGGCCGTCTTCGAGAGCCTCGAGGCGGAGATCGCGTCGTTCGAGAGCGCTGAGTTGCGCGAGTACGGCGACAAGGTACGCCACGGCATGCAACTCATCCTCGACGCCTCGAGCGCCCTGATGTCCGACTTCGCCTACGCGCTGATGTCGGCTCGCTCCCTCGCTGAAGTGGTGATCAGCGTGATCGTGGGCGCGGAGCTGCTGAAGCAGGCCGAGGCGGAACCGAAACGCTTCGACCTCGCGGCCTCGTGGATCAACCGCCGCATGGTCGACCTCGAGAGCCGCACCCAGCGCATCAAGGAAGGCACCCACGATCGCATCGATCGGGCCGAAAAGATCATCGATCTCGTGCGCGGCGCCTGAGTCAACGCTCCACCCCCAGGACCCCGGCGCTGAAGCTACGCAGCTGAAATCACCCGACGAATTCGCCTGCCTCGATCCCCCGAACGCGGACGGCCCGTATCCCTTCTACGCGTTCGCCATCGATTCGCCGGATCAGATCGAGTGTGAATTCGTGGAATCACGCGACGCGAAACTTCGGTCGCGTTCGAGTTGCGTTGCTCACGGTATGCGTTCTCGGTGCGTGCGCCCGTCGACCGACCACGCGATGCCGATCAGACATGCGATCAACACCGCAAATGCAAGTGGACTGCCAGAGGGAACCTGCACACTGACCGCCGCTAACGCTGCATTCAGGTTCACCCGACCGTACCCGAAGAAATCGTCGCGCCCCGGCGTATCCTCACCCGGCGGTCCGACTCGATCGTCCGCGGTCGTGGTGAGGATCGTTGCGATCTCGTCGTGGGTAAGTGTCGGGTCGACTGAGAGCAGTAGCGTCGCCATACCTCCCACGATCGGCGTCGCCGCAGAGCAGCCGCTGAACGTAGTCGTCGTATCGGCCGAGGTGTTGTAGGCGATCGTGCGGACCGAACTGCCCGGCGCGACGATATCGAGCGCGCTGCCGGTCCCGGAAAACGAAGCCCGCTCGTCGTCGTCATTGGTGGCGCCCACCGAGATCGTCAGCGGCGATGCACCGGGGCCCGAAACGTCCGCATCGCCGATGCCTCCGTTTCCCGCGCACGCGATCAGGATCGCGCCCGCATCGCGGGCCGCTTGGAGTGCATTGTTGATCGTGAACGAACCGGTCGGGTAGTTGATCAGACTCATGCTGATCACCTCGGCCTCATCGTCGGCGAAATCCAAGCCCTGTGCGAGGTCGAAAGAGGTTCCTGCGTTGCTCGAGTTGAGCACCTTGACGGGCACAATGCTCACAAAATGGTCGACGCCGGCGACTGCAAAGCTGTTATTGGCATTCGCGGCGGCAATCCCGGTCACATACGGCCCGTGTGAGTGATCGGCTTCGGGATCGTTGTCCTCGTTGACGGCGTCGTAGCCGGGTAGGATCCGACCCGCGAATTCCGGGTGGTCCCCATCGATGCCGGTGTCGAGCACCGCGATGCGGATCGCGGCGTTGCCGCGACTAGTGTCCCAGCACTCTGTGCCGTCGATATCGGCGTCGGGGGTCCCACCGGTCTGGCCAGTGTTGTTGTGATGCCACTGCAGCGAGAAGGATGTGTCGTTCGGGACGAAGCCGCCCTGCCCGATGTAGTTCGGCTCTGCGTATTCACAGTCGGGATCGGCTCCGCATTGCTCCACCATCTCCGCGATAGTGCTGCCCGCGGGGATCGCGACTCGTTGTACGCCCGAGGACGGGATGGCTTCGAGCAGCTGTATCCCGCGGGCAGCGCGGAACTGGTCGGCCGCGGCTTGACTGACTCCGGGGCGAAACTTGACGAGAATCTCTCCCGGTACGTAGGACTGAGCGGCAGCCGGGGTCGAGAATCCCGATCCGATGCAAAGAATGACGACCAAAGTTCCGATGTTGCCCACACCTCTAAGCTGAAGCCGCATGGAACCTCCAGAGTGAGTATAGAAAAATGAAGCTGCCTTATCGGATTTACGTCCGATAATGGGAGATCCGACAAGAACGCCGCTGGGGACCCCCTATGCTCACGATCGGTGAAGAATTGGAGCCGGATCCCCTCCCCGGTCTCCATTTGACAGAATCTCTGCTAATCGGACCCAGCGAAGACGCAGCTTGAACTTCCTGTGCTCGCGAATGAAGGCTGCCCCTCCCCCGTCCGATAAGGTGGATCATGGAAAGTCCCCGAGAATCCTGGCCGGACTGGGGCCCTCGGGGCGGGGAGCTTCTTCCCACTCATTTCCAGCCGGCGAGTACCTTCCCGACGACTGCGAAATCGACCATTCCGGACCCCGTGCGGGGTCCTGCGGAGGCAGAAGGCTGAGGATGCACTCCGCGCGAAGGAATGCCTGGCGGGTTCGTGCTCTGGCCGGGGCACTGGTCCTGACCTGCGCCTCGACGAGCCTCGCCAGCGAACCCATCGACGTGCTCGTGCTCTACACCCCACTCGCCAGGCAGGCGCTCGGGGGCACGCACGACGCCGTTGCGACCGCCATCGCCGCCGAGCTCGCCGAAGCCAACCAGGCCTTCGCGAATTCGAACCTCCACGAGAGCCTCTTCTACGAAGTCACCGATATTCAAGAGATTTGCTTCGAAGAGCGTGGAAAGATCCGCATGGACCTGCAGTGGTTACACGAAAGCCTGGCGGTGGCGGCACGCCGCGAGGCGCAGGGGGCCGACGTCGTATTCCTGTTGACGGGAACTTCGAACTACGGAGGTCAGGCCTGGGGGATCTACTCGGACTCGCCGGGCCATCGCAAGCACGCCTTCATCACCGCGGAGGCCTTTGCACTCGGGACGCTCACCTTCGGTCACGAGTTGGGTCACATCCTCGGCTGCTCGCACAACACGGAAATCCTGATCCTCCCCGACCCGCCCACGGCCAGCAACTACGGCTACCTGCACTGGCAGGAAGAGCCCTATTTCCGAACCCTGCTCGCCTACTCGACCTTCCCGGACCCCAGCGGCAACGGCCAGTACACCTGCGAGCCGTGCGCCGAAAATCAGCTCAACGCATTCTCCTCTCCGGACCTCTGGTACATGCATGCCGGGCCCGGCGACACGCTGGGTCAGATCTGCACACTGCGCGACAATCAGAACGGAACCCATGCCGTCGCGTGCCCGAACGGCGCCGTCGCCCAACTGCCTTCCAACGATCTCGCGGCCCATGGCGAGCCCATCGGCACCGAACTCCACGACAACCGCACCCAGGTGGAAGCGCGCTGGGACGTCACGGCGGCCTACTACGCGCCGACCCTCGAAAGCGGCTGCCAGGAGAACTGCGGCTCCCTGGCTCGGGCGGGCTGCACCACCGCCGGAGCGGCCTGCGGAAGTTGTCTGCCGGGTCACCGGCAATCGGCCGACGGCCTCTGCGTCCCCCTGATCGTCCCAATGGTGAGTTCCGACTTCCTGGACGGTTGCTACGCGGACGCGGGCTCCTTCGCCCCGGCCGATGGCAGTCCCCACGCGGAGATCCTCGACCTCGGCTCATTGCATGCCCTCGAGCGGGTCGAGCTGCACTTCGGCAGCTACGACACGGCGACGAGTCAACCGAGCTTCGAGTGGGCGCCATCCTCCTTCTCGAACTATTCACCGCCGGCGCCCCCCGCCTACAGCTGGGAACTCTACGCATCAACCCACGGAAACGACTGGACGCCTCTTGGCAATGGCACCCACGACATGCCCACCGAGCAACTGATCGGGGCCGCGAGCGGGCACCACATGATGTGGCGCGCATGGGTGCGCGGGGCGGGAGATCCGCCTCATTCCGCGCGTTTCCTGAAAGTCGTCCTGCAGACCTGCAGCCAGCCCCCTTGCGACTACAGCATCGGCCTCCACGAGTTGGAAGCCTACGGAAATTCGATCCCGAGCGTGCCGGGTCTCCCCCCGACCGCGATCCCGCTCGTGGCCCTGGCCATCGCGGCGGCGGCCGGCCATACGCTCTCCCGACCCGCACGGCGCACGGCAAGCCCCGCGGCCGGGCCTGCTAGACGTCGAAGCCCAGTTCGCGATAGCCGGGAGCGACGCGATCGGTGACGAGGCCGACTCGCTGGAGCTGCGGGATCACATGGTCCTCGAACATCCGGGGTCCCGAGTTGACGAACTCGGGATCGTTTGCCTTCTCCGAGATCTCCGCCATGGCTTTGTCGTAGTCGATCCCGAGCTCGGTGTACACCGCCTCGCGCGACGAGAGGATGCCGCCACCCGCGGAGTCCGCTGCGCCTCCACCACCCGTCGTGAGCAGACGAACCGCCGCCAGCGCGAAGTCCTCCACGCGCTCGCGGTCGGGATCGGACATGCGGGGCAGCTCCTCCTTCATGTAGATCAGCCCGTAGGAGACGTGGCGCGCCTCGTCCTGCGCAGTCAGCTCCACGACGCTGCGCAGCAGGTCGTCCTGGGTGTTCTCCTTCATCGTCTTGAAGGTCCCCATGGCCAGGCTCTCGGTGATGACCTGCATCCCAACGCACTTCATCTGCCACAGGTCCGCCTCGAGGATTGCGTTGAGGACCGCGTACAGCGAAGGCTCGATCGAGTAGACCTGGTCGAGCCGCGTGATGTAGCGATGGAACACCTCGACGTGGCGAGCCTCGTCGATCACCTGGGTGGCGGCGTAGAGCTTCCCGTCGATGTCCGGAACGGCCTCGACGAGCTGCCCGCAGCAGAGCAGCGCTCCCTGCTCGCCGTGCAGGAACTGGGAGAGCGTCCAGGCGGAGCGGCGTGCCGCGAACTGCTCCCGCGTCTCGTCGGAAAGCGCCTTGACGAAGTCGTAGCGCGGAAAGCGCTCTCCGTCCGGATCCAGGATGTCCCCGACTCCCTCCTTGTTGATTTCGAGATCCCACGGAATGTCGCTCGCGGCGTTCCACTGCTCCTTCTTCGCCATCTCGTAGAGATCGCGCAGGGCCTGCACGTGAGTCTCGTAGTCGAACTTCCAGAGGGTCTTGAGGGGAGTGACGATTTCTTCGAGGGTCATGGGGAGTTCCTTCCGAGCAGGAGCCGCGAGGGCTCATCTTACCCCGGCCGAACGTCAACCGGTCGGTTCTCTAGTAGCACTTGCGCGTCGGGAGGGCCGCTACTTCGGGCTCGGGCAGACAACCCACTTCCGCTCGCTCGCGGCGGGCCGGCCGCAGTCACACCGCTGCGGCCCGTCCCAGTGGGCCTCATTCTCCCAAAAGAGGCACACCTGTCTCGAACTGGTACGTGGGGTCGGGATCCAGCCACACGGGCCGCACCGAGTCCTAGCGGAACGATGCCTTCTCCGGACCGATGCGTGCCGCGATGGGAGCGAGCTTCTCGGCGTCCAGGCTGTAGAACTCCACGGCATTGCCGCTGAGTTGGGCGGTGACCTCGTCGTCGGAAAGTCCGGCCAGCGCCTTCAGCATCTGGTCGCCCGTGTGAGGCCAGCTCCCCTCGGGATGCGGGTAGTCGCTGCCCCACATGATGCACTCGCTACCGATCAGCTCGCCGAGCTGGCCGTCCCCGGGCGACATGCACGCGGCGCCGAGCCGGATGTTGCGGCGGAAGTAATCGCTCGGCTTCATCGATAGGTGGCTAATGTAATCGCCCAGCTTCTGGGCCTGGGGCGTCACCTCGTAGCGCACGTCGATCAGGCGCAGGTAGTCCGGAACCCAGTCGATGGCGCCCTCGACGATTGCCATCTTGAGCCGCGGGTAGCGCTCGAAGACCCCCCCCCAGATCATGAAGGTGGCCGTTCGGCTGACCCACCAGACACACTCGGACAGGTAGGCACCCATGGCCCCGGTGGGGGCGGTTCGTTCCCCGCTCTGCAGCTCCGAGATCGGACCGAAGTACTCTTCGATCGGCGACGGGCCGATGTGGAAGTGAACCGGCATGTCGAGGTCCTGACAGACCTCCCAGAGCGGGTCGTACTTCGTGAAGTGATAGGCCGGGAGCTCTCCCCACATGGGGGGAAAGATGACCCCCCGGAGCCCGTTCTCGTGGGCGAGGCGGATCTCCCGCACGGACTGCTCCACGTCCCACAGCGCGGGAATGCACGCCAGACCGAGCCTGCGCTCGGGGGCCATGTCCACCAGTTCGGCCACCCAGCGGTTGTGGGCGTGGCAGCCCGCCCACTGGAGTTCCGGCACCACCCCCCCCCCGGTCGGCATGGCGAAGCCCGCGCCAAAGGGCGGCGCATTCTGCTCCGTGATGCCGTCGGGGAAGATGATCTCCAGGGCGATTCCGTCGCCGTCCATCACCTTCGTGCGTTCCGAGTGGTCCCAGGCGCCGGTGAGCGCCTTCTCGTGACCTTTGCGCCATTCCGCATTGACGTCGGCGATCAGGAAGCTCTCCTCCATCGTCTTCGTCGTCTTGACCTGGATGGGAAGCGCCTGATCAAAGGCATCGCGGTACTTCGGATCGACGTAGCTCCGGTATTGGTCGGGCGGAAGCCCGGCATGACAGTCGGAAGAAACGACGAGATGGCGGTCCATGGCTTCGCTCCTTTAGTCCGTGTTCGAGTAGAACTGCCGCGCCCACTTCCGAAACGCGATCAGCGGGGCGTCCGCCTTGCAGAAGACGGGATTTTCGATGTGGATCTTGTTCGTCCAGACGTCCCAGTCGGCCATCACCCCTTTCGTGATGCCCTCGAACCACTCCTCACCGGCGATGTCGATGGCGTTCTTCGTCGCGAAGAGCAGCCAACGCGTGGTCGTGTTGCGGTTGTCGACGGGCGTCGTCGACGAGAACATGAAGAGCCCCACCCCGGGAATGCCTGTGGTCTCGACGCTCGACAGGCCGAGTCCCCAGGTATCGCGAATCAGGGACGTCTGGAAGGTGCCGACCGGCGTCACCATTTCGGAGTGACCGATGGCCTTCAGGAAGCGGCCGTCTTCAGAGATTTCGAACTCGGTCTCCGGGACCGAGTCCATCCCGTGGACGTATTGAAAGTGCACCGGGTCCAGATTGTTCTCGGCCATGTCCTGCATGTGAACCGGAACCTCGAGAGTGAAGGTGCGCGGCTCGGACCATTCCGGATCCTCGAGCTGGGAGACGACGGGAACCTCCCAAGAGGGCGGTTTCTCCTCTGCGTGGTGCCAGACGAAGATCATGCGATTGCGCTCGACGACGTCCCACTTGCGCACGCAGGCCCGCTTCGGAATCTCGTCGCAGTAGGGGATTTCCGTGCACTTCCCGGAGTCTCCGTCGAACTGCCAGCCGTGTTGGGGGCAGCGAACGGTCTCGCCCATGACCCGGCCACCTTTGGCCATGTGGATGCCCAGGTGGGGGCAGTAGGCGGAGAGCACCTTCGGCTCGCCCGAGCGCGCGCGGAAGAGCACCAGCTCGTGTTCGAAACAGTAGAGGCGCTGCACCTCACCCCGATCGAGCTCCTTGCTCCAGGCCACGGCGTACCAGCCGTTGGGGATTCCGGGATCCTTGGCGATGAGTTCAGTTCCCACTCCACCGATTTTTTGCGTCATCGTTCTCACTCCTCCTTCGGAATTGTCATGGAATCCGCCAGAAACCTCGCGGTCGCAAGCGCGCGTTCGCGCATCGGGTAGCCGTTCAGATTGGCCCAGTTGAACATCAGCACGTAGAAGGCGCCCATCAGCATCTCGGTCAGCGTCTCGAAGCTGTGGCGATCGGTCAGATCGCCGGACACCGCGCCCTCGCGGATGATCGACTCGAAGGCGTCGTGCAGCTTGCGCGCCTGATCGGGCTCGTCGCCCTCCTCGTGGATGATGCGCACGATCTCGTTGATCAGCTCGCGGTGCATCGGACCCGCCTCGTCCACGTTGTGGGCGAGGTTCTCGAAGAAGTGCTGGATCCGACCGCGGGTCGAGGTGAGCTGCTTGCGGGCCTGCTCGATGTCCGCGAGCAGCTCGTTGAGCGCGTGGCGGGCGATCTCGCTCAACAGATGCTGCTTCGAGGCGAAGTGGTTGAAGAATGTCTTGTGGGCGACGTCCGCCCGCTCGCAGATCTCCACGACCCTGGTGGCCTCGACCCCGTTCGCCTCGACCAGCTCGACGCTGGCCTCGAGAATCCGGTTCCGGACCTCGAGCTTGCGGCGCTCGCGGCGGGGAATCTGCTGGGGATCGGCGCGCACAGTCGCAGCCAAACAGATCTTACAGGTCAATGCAAGAAGAATCTGTCGTATAAAAATACTCTGTGGCGTAATAATGGTGAACATGCCAAATGATTCGTAAAAATGTATTGAAACAACCGGTTACCAGTAGAGGCGCGCTTCGGTGAATCGCGCCAGCCGCTCGCCAATTCTCGAGCCAGCCGCTCGCCATTTCACTTGGAGAATCCTCCAAGACTGGATCCTCAACCAATTCAACAGTATACTGGAACGATGGGGGCCGGGAGACGGACCGCGGGGTCCGCCGTCGCGGCGGCACGGACAGGAGGCGCCCGAAGATGCTGGCTCGCTTCGAGGTCTTGCGGGACGACTGCATCGGCTGTTCTCTGTGCGAGGAACGAGCCCCCGACAACCTGGAGATGGTGCCGAAAGAGGCCGCCGTGCGCGTCGTCGCGCAGCCCGCGAACGAAGACGAAGAGCGGGCCTGCATGGAGGCCGCCGACTACTGCCCGATGGGCGCTCTGTCCGTCGTCACCCCGGAGTCGTCAGACGAGCACCCGCCCGCAGCAACAGTTGCGGCAGCAGCCGCGTCATGATCGCGGTGCCCACGGCGGGAGGGAGACCGGATCGATGACATTCGAGGAAATGGTCATACTCGGGGATCGAACAAAACTGGATACCAAGGAGGATTGCGAAATGGCCCAGAGCTTCTTCGATCCCTCTCGCTACAAGTGGCGGAAGGTGACGGGCGAGCCCGGGCTTTCCTACAAGGTCTGCCACGACTACACCATTCTCGG
>PVBE011352356.1_pt1 | contig 57657 bp, 44 predicted proteins | sample 1631181 | NCBI WGS metagenome assembly PVBE01 (sample SAMN08397723, study PRJNA350692) | Marine metagenome, whole genome shotgun sequencing project. | isolation source: water | place: Pacific Ocean | collected 2012-04
CATATCGCCTGGAGGTGGTGGAGGAGTGCCTTCGCCCGGTGGAGGACCGCCAGGTGTACCGCCTTCGCCCGCTGGAGGACCGCCAGGTGTACCGCCTCCCATATCGCCTGGAGGTGGTGGAGGAGTGCCTTCGCCCGGTGGAGGACCGCCAGGTGTACCGCCTTCGCCCGCTGGAGGACCACCAGGTGTACCTGCTGTCTGCATATTAACGTTACTTTCCCAACTTAAAATGTAATTGATCATTTCAATATCCTTTCATCCATTCAGGATGATTGCGACCTTTATGTTTAACAGGTCAACGTGTCATACTATCAATTTAGTAATTATTTATTTGCAATTCTTTCTTGGCAACTCCTGTCACAAGCGATGACTAAAACCCCTGACTTCTGAGGAAAACTACTAGGTCGGCAGATATATAATTTTGTTCGGTTCTATCTGATGCATCGCCGGTGAACGCAGTATATTGACCGTAACCGACTGTATACTAATATACAATATCTCAACAAGGTATGTCAAGTTTTTTGTTTTTATTCCATGTGGCAGGGGGTAATTTTATAGTGGTCCACGTCACGCGAGGCGATTAATTCTTTGTTTGAATGAAAAGTCTGGTTATGATTTAGTATCATTTTGGAAAATATTGTTAGCGGCTGTCAAAAGAGTTTTTATGCGTTCAGGCATATACCCTTTGTCAACTAAATAATGCTTAAGAAGCTCTTCGGCGGATAGTGTCTCAGCAGCCACCCCACCGATTCGCGTCCTAGCTTCGTGCTCAACATCCTTGTTTATAGAATAGCTATGTGCATCGGACAAAGCTGCAACAATATCATTGTCTCTTAGCAACTGCACATTTTGCGACTTGATATTTATCATAAGGCGAATCACTACATCCTTAATATCATGTGCTGATATGGAACTTAGAATAGCAGTGGTAGGTTCTTCGTGATCACGCACATCTACTCGAATGGTCAAAAACGGACGAGCATCAACTTGTACGAACTTCCATACGGTTTTTTCACGCTCAAGCTCTATCCAACAAAATCCTTTAGAATCTTTTTCCTCTCCAAAATCTATTCTCTCCAAACTCCCTGAATAGACAATCCCCGGATATGAACCTGAGTTAACATCCTGATGTTTGTGAATATGTCCTAGAGCTACATAATCCCACACTTGGTCGTTAAGAACCGATTTACCTATAGACACATCCTTACCGAGCATGACACTACGCTCTGATCCGAGTTTGGCCTCAGATACTGACAAGTGACTACTTAGTACGCGAGGCATATCATATTCTATAGCTTTACCCGCCAAATCCTTGATAATAGTAACTACAGCGGTCTGGAGTGCCAAATCCAGATCATGCAATGATTTTCCTTGATATTGATCCTTAGTAAGTAACCTGTTACGCATAGGATACGGCATCCAAGCTAGGAACACAGGTCCACTCCTAGTGTCCACTACCTCACCTGTAGGCTCGTTCCCAACGATAACATTGGGAACATCAAGAGCCTTGAAAATATCAACACTGCTTGCCTTAGAAGCCATGCCCGGCACGTCATGATTACCTACCAATACCAGCAATGGCATATGATCAGCTAGACGTTTAAGGCGCGTTGCAAATTCGCGCTGTTGTGTTGGATTTGGATCTCTCGTTTTAAATGCATCACCAGCAAATATTGCAATATCTGCTTTATTATTTATTCCGTAGTCAATCACCTCATCCATACGGTCTAGAAAATCGCGAACTCGTGTCGAAGTGCCACTATCCAAGTCGAGTCGACCATAATTCTCCATACCCACATGCACATCTGCGAAATGGAGCAAACGAATAGGATTACTCATAATTGCTTCCAGAACTTAGGCAAATTATTCTGATAATCCCTCATCATCTCTATCGAAGCCCCATTTTCTCGAAATCAAATATAGTGGTCGCCGCCTCACTTCGTTATATATGCGTCCTAGATATTCACCTATAATCCCCAAACATATCAGTTGAACTCCACCCAATAACAACACGCTAACCAATGTTGTGGCCTGACCAAAAAACTCCCTACTTCCAGAAAAACGTAGCGCTATAATTGCTGGGATACCAAGCAATGCAACCCCAGCAAAGAAAAAACCCAATGTCATCGAAAGCTGCATGGGAACATGAGAAAAACTAGTGATACCATCAGTGGCGAAACGAAGCATACGACTAAGGGGATATTTGCTGCGACCGGCAAATCGCTCATCCCGTACATACAACACTTCATCCCGCTCGAATCCTACCCACACTGAAAGGCCCCGCATAAACCGATGTTGTTCTCTAACTTTTCGCAGTGCTTGCACTACCTTGCGATCCATCAGTCTAAAATCACCACTATCCTTTGGTATATGTAAATCTGTCAGCTTGTCAATTAATCGATAGAAAAAAGATGCAGTGGCACGCTTGAACCAGCTCTCTCCTCTGCGTGCCGAACGTACCGCCAAAACCAACTCAGCGCCTGCTTTCCATTTGGAGACTAACTCATGAATAACCTCAGGGGGATCTTGCAAATCAGAGTCTATAACTATAACTGCGTCACCCTTTGCGTAATCTATGCCAGCTGTGATAGCAACCTGATGACCAAAATTACGGGAAAAACTAATAATTCTCACAAACGACTCTTGAGCCTGGAGTTCTTGCATAAGTGCTAAAGAATTATCAGTGCTGCCATCATCTATCAACAACAGTTCGGTTGCACTATCCAGTTCTTGAACAACTGCGAATATACGCCTGTAAAATTCAGGTAGTGTTTCTTCTTCGTTAAATACAGGTGCTACGATAGAGTATTTTGGATCATTCTGAGACACAATAATTTAGTATAACCGAAAATCTCGCATATTGCTGATTTGCTCTACTGCAATATGTTGATAATATCTTTATATACCTCTAATGTTTCTCAAACATCTATCCCTTAACATATAGAGTGTTATCACATAGAACATACTGTGATTGCTATAAGCCTGTATGGAGGAATTGAAATGTCGAAGATTATTGGAATTGATTTAGGTACTACCAACTCTGTCATAGCGGTAATGGAAGGAGGTGACCCTGCAGTGATAAGCACTAGTGAGGGAACTAGGACTATGCCGTCAGTAGTAGCATTCAACAAAAACGGTGAGCGACTGGTGGGTCAAACTGCAAAACGACAATCAGTAACAAACCCACAGAATACAATATATTCAATCAAACGACTTATGGGTCTCAGAGCCGACCAAGTGACTACAGAGAGTGGTATGGTGCCCTATGAAATCGTTTCTGGATCCAAAGAAGATGCTAGAGTAAAAATACCTCAAACAGACAAAACATATACTCCTCAAGAAATATCTGGAATGATTCTCGCAAAATTAAAGTCCGATGCTGAAAGCTATTTAGGTACCCCTGTTACACAAGCTGTAATAACCGTACCTGCATATTTTAGCGATAGTCAAAGACAAGCCACTAAAGATGCCGGAAAAATAGCTGGATTGGAAGTAATGCGCATTATCAACGAACCTACGGCTGCTGCTTTGGCCTATGGTCTAGAATCAAATGCTAATGAGAAAATTCTTGTATTTGATCTTGGTGGAGGCACCTTTGATGTATCCATTCTAGAAGTAGCAGAAGGTGTGGTTGAAGTGGAAGCAACTAATGGGGATACACATTTAGGTGGCGACGACTGGGACCAAGCTATCCTGGATTGGGCAGCAGATGAGTTCAAAAAAGATCAGGGTATCGACTTACGCAACGATCGCCAAGCATTACAAAGATTAAGAGAAGCAGCAGAAAAGGCTAAGATTGAACTTAGCTCTATGAAACAAACTGAAATAAATTTACCGTTCATCACTGCAGATGCTGAAGGACCTAAACATCTACAGATAAACCTGGGGCGTAGTGAATTCGAACAACTCACTCAGGGATTAGTACAGCGGTTGCGTGGGCCATTTGAGAGTGCACTTAAGGATGCTGGCGCATCGGCATCAGATATAGATCAAATAGTACTTGTGGGTGGTTCAACACGAATGCCCATGGTACAAGACCTGGTTGAGCAACTAACTGGGAAGTCGCCACACAAAGGTGTAAACCCGGACGAAGTGGTTGCAATAGGAGCAGCTATCCAAGGAGGAGTACTAGGTGGGGAAGTCAAAGATGTTCTACTGCTAGACGTCACACCATTAACTCTTGGATTGGAAACGTTAGGAGAAGTAATGACTCCCCTGATTGAACGTAATACTACCGTACCAGTCAAGAAGACCGAAGTGTTCTCTACTGCTGCTGACAATCAAACAGCTGTCGATATACATGTATTACAAGGCGAAAGATCAATGGCTTCAGACAACATGAGCCTAGGAAGATTTCGGCTAGAGGGAATTCCAGCAGCTCCAAGAGGTATGCCACAAATTGAAGTAGATTATGATATTGACGCAAACGGAATTCTCAGTGTAACAGCGCAGGATAAAGCCACTGGTGCTAAGCAACAAATAACAATCACAGCTAGCACAAATCTTGATGACTCAGAAATAGAAAATATGGTCAACAATGCCCGTCAAAACGAGGCTGAGGACCGCAAACGGAAAGAATTGGTTGAAGCTCGTAATGAGGCCGATAGTGTAGCTTATACTACTGAAAAGGTATTAGAAGAATTAGGAGAAAACCTAGATACTGACGAACGAAATTCAATTGAAACACAAATTCAAGAACTTCGTGAGAGCATGCAGGATGAGGATGTAGCAAAAATACAAGATTTGACACAGAATTTACAGCAAGCCTCCCATGCACTAAGTCAACAAGCAGCCGCCAGCGCACAAGATAGTTCAGACTCTGGTGATTCTGCTGACGATGATAAGCCTGACAATGAAGATGTAGTAGAGGGTGAATTTACAGAAGCATAAAATCAACATGTAGTAGAAACAAAACAACACCTATCTCGTGTAGCTCGTCCATGGACGGGCTACTTTTCTTTATGGATTCCCTTACAATTGATTTGGGATTCACAATCTCTAGTTGTATAATGATATAAAGATAAACTCAATTATGCTGGAAGTTATAGATACAGGAGTTTCATGATGAAAGCAGACTATATTTGGATGAATGGCAAGATTGTGCCATTTGAAGAAGCTAACATTCACTTTCTAAGCCCAACTATGCACTATGGAATCGGAGCATTTGAAGGTATACGGTGTTATGAAACTCCAGAAGGCGCAGCTGTGTTCCGATTACGAGAACATATGCAACGGCTTCTAGATTCTGTTCTCATATTGGGCGTAAGCGAATTTCCTTATAGCATAGACGATTTATGTCAGGCTACTTTTGAAACAATCAAAGCGAATGGTTTCAAAGGTTGTTATATTAGACCCCTAATTTACCTTGATGGACCTCTAGGTCTAGATTTAGATGCATCAGTTGCAAAAATTGGTATCGCTGCATGGGAATGGGGAACCTATTTAGGTGACGAAGCGCTTGAAAGAGGAGTTCACATGATGGTTTCATCATTTACACGTCATCATATCAATGTCAGTATGACAAAAGCAAAAATATCTGGGAACTACGTGAATTCTGTATTGGCTAAAACTTTGGCATTGCGATCAGGATATGATGAGGCCATTATGCTTGATCCTAACGGATACGTGTCGGAGTGTTCCGGCGAAAACTTGTTCGTCGTAAATGATCAAGATATAGAGACGCCACCTAGAGCAACCATTCTAGAAGGAATCACACGAAATTCATTGGTTACCATAGCCAAAGACTCTGGATACAATATTACCGAGAATCTCATCTCACGCGATCAATTATATATTGCTGATGAGTTATTTGTCTGCGGAACTGCAGCTGAAGTCACTCCTGTCAGAGCCGTCGACCATCGCACTATAGGTCTAGGCAAACCTGGTCCAATAACTAAAACAATTCAGCAGGTATTTTTTGATACAGTCAATGGGACTGGTAAACGATCAAAAGAATGGTTGGAGTACGTCTGACAATATGTTATTAGATGTCAAGTACTAGTACCAATAGGCATCGATATGGAAACTTCAGATAAGATTGCTACTTGGAAAAATCACGGCCCAGCACTTATCTTGCTTGGGATTTCACTGCTGTCAATACTGCTGTTGTTTGCATTTATTGCTCGAACAGTACCAACTCTCCCTAACCCTATCCCATTAAATTTGAGTTATGAAGGAACTGCAATAAGGTACGGATCAACACATAACCTATTTAATTTACCAATGATAGGATCATTAATATGGTTAGTCAACACAATGACTGGTCTTGTTCTACTTCGGAACAAAGATGAACGATTTGTAGCACATCTTTTATTGACAATTACATTGATAGCGCAGTTAATTATCTGGTTTACAGCTTTGACACTCACAAATGCTATTTGAACCATATCTCTACATATGTCTGTTGTTAATTAGTTGATGTTAGATCATTTTTGTCTATGAAGCAGCATGTAACCAATAATCTAACCAACCTTACCAAAACACCCTTAACTACCAGAAAAAAACTTAGTGTAGGATACTACTAGGTCTATAATCTACTAATGCGCTATTTTGCAACAAACAAATCTATCTTTGCAGGCATAATACTTGTGATATTGCCATTTCTGCTGTTTTGGCAAATTTGGTGGCCAAACAGTGATGACAGACATGTCTTTGCTCAAGGAGATTTTGTTGCACAACACTACCCATTTCGTTCTTTTGCAGCAGAAGAAATACGTAGCGGACGCCTACCCATTTGGGATCCTTACACATTTGGAGGATATCCAGCTATTTCAGAAAGTCAACATGCAACCTTTTATCCTTTAGGATTATGGCTAGCGTTAGTACCCGCTCCTTTACGATTCTTAGCATTAGAAATTGAAGCAATTTTTCATCTAGGATTAAGTGCCTTGTTTACATTCTTGTTAGTGAAACACCTAACCAATAGTATAGGTGCGGCTATGTTGTCAGGGATATCTTTTGGATTAAGTGGATTTCTAACTTCATACCCTATGCTTCAAACTCCTATCATAGAGGCTGCTACATGGTTGCCTGCCGGACTATGGCTGGCTGAAATATCAGTCACAAAACGCACGCTTAAATTTGCTGCTATTGCAGGAGTTGCAATGGGATTCAGCATCCTTGCAGGACATCCACAAACTACTTCATACTGCATTTTTGTAATAGTCACATATGTTCTAATGCGCAGTTCCGCAAACTGGAAAGAAGTACGTTTCGCTCTAACTGTTATATCGATAATAATCACTATAGCATTAGGATTAAGTGCAGCCCAATGGATACCCAGTGTTCAATTGGCATTAGTGTCCAATCGCATAGGGCTTTCATACAACGAAGTATCTGGCGGATTTGGCACTAATGCATTAGTAGGACTTGTGCGCCCCAATACTGATGAGTGGTCGCCACTATACGTGGGAATTTTCCCTCTCTTGCTTGCATTAATAGGATTATGCCAACGACAAGTTGTGATATGGTACTGGGGAATCATATTCACATTTTCTCTATTATTGTCATTAGGACGCCACGGATTTGTATATCCATTTGTATACTCATTGGCACCTAATGCAGCATTGTTTCGTGGCCAAGAACGCGCTGCTTTCTTGGTTTGTTTTGCATTAGTCGTATTAGCAGGTTATGGATACAAACAATTAATACTACAAAACTGGATACCCAAATGGTTATTACCCATATCTATAATAATTGTCACAGCTGATTTGTTCATTGCTAATTATGGTGTCATATTACAGAAGCCACCTGAAGAGGGTTTCTATAACCACACACTCGCAGTAAATTATCTTCAGAATCAACCAGGTTACTGGCGAATTAGTAGTGAAGCATTGTTGCCAAGTGGAGGTAATGCGGGGAAAATCTTTCATCTCCGTGATGTAACAGGTAATGGACCGCTTTCACTAGCTAATTATCACAAATTTATGAGAAAAGTACCGGAGACTCGATGGTGGCAGCTCCTTAATGTTCGCTACGTAATAACGGAACGCAGCATAGAATACCCTGGTGTGAATTTGATTGATAACATGACTCATCCTAATATCTACCAACTAGATTTAGGTGGCAAACCTGTATGGATCACACACGACCTTGAGATTGTACCCAATCAAGATAATGCATTTCAGGTCACCTCATCCATGAAATGGCTTGATCCATACCAAACAGTTGTGCTAGAAAAATCCCCGTCTCCAAAACCAAAATCAGCAATAGATTCTGAAAGTGCAGTTTTAGTTAAACATAACAATCACTATATTGAAGCAGAAGTGAGCTTGAGTGCCCCAGGGATAATTGTTCTGAGCGAAATTGATTATCCAGGATGGAAGGTAAGTGCTAATGGCAAAACAATTGAAAGTTTGCGCGCATTTGGTTTGCTTCGAGCAGTATCTCTTCCTAGAGGGACATGGACAATTGAGTGGGAATATAGTCCAAGATCTGTTCGGATGGGAGTGATCATTTCTGGATTGACCATATGCCTACTAGCATTGCTTCTTCGCAACACAAGCTACGCCAACAAACAACACTCACAATAATCTGTCAAATTTGAGCTAATGGTGACTATTAATATGCACCTCTACCCATAAAAACTTTCGGAATTGTGCGCAAAATCAAAATAACATCTAAAGGCAATGACCAATTTTCTATATAGTAAATGTCCAACAAACACATTTCATCGAAAGCTATATCACTGCGCCCAGACACTTGCCACAATCCAGTAATACCTGGTAGCACATCTAGTCTCTGACGGTGCCAATGCTTATATTGTTTAACTTCCTTGGGAAGTCCAGGGCGTGGTCCTACAATACTCATATCTCCCTGCAAGACATTAATAAGCTGGGGCAATTCATCTAAACTCGATCTACGAAGCCACTTTCCCGTCCAAGTTAGGCGGGGATCCTCAGGAATCTTAAACAGAGGTGCAGCAGCTTGGTTCAATTGTGTTAGTTCATCCTGCTGACTTTCAGCATCAACAGCCATAGAGCGAAATTTATATATCTTAAATTTCTGACCCAATCTGCCCACACGGATTTGCGTAAAAAATATTGGCCCAGTGGATTCGAGTCGCACCAATAAAGCAATCAACAGGAACACAGGAATCACTAATGGAAATATAGCTAAACTGACTAAAATATCCAACATACGCTTAGCAAGCATACCTGATTCGGTGAAGCGCGTCACTTTCAAGCCAATTAAAGGTATGCCTCCTAATTCTTCAACACTAACTCTACTTAAGTTTAGTTGGAACATGTCCGGTACTATGCGAGCACGCACGCCTCTTCTCTCGCAGGCACTAACTAATTGAGATATTTCCTGTTGATCACTCCACGGAAGAGTAACGATAACCTCATGAATTTCTCTTGACTCTAAAATATTATCCAATTGAGACAAAGACCCTAGTGCTTTAAAACGTCCTATGTCAGTAACGCCAAGGTCTGAGTCGTTGTCTACAAATCCAACTACTCTAAAACCCAAATGGGGTTGTGCAAAAACTGCGCGCATAACAGCCCGACCAATATCACCAGCACCGACTATTAACAAGTTGGTTACATTAATTCCTCTAGCTCTGAGTCTTGATTCTAGAAAGCGCCTTAATCCACGTATTAGTCCAAGAAATACAATTATCAGCACAGCATCATATAAAAACAGCAAGCGCGAAAAGGCCAATGGCCTTAGCCCAAATGTTGCTGCCATTACAAATATGGTACCTACAAAAACGCTATTAGCAATACGATATACTTCATCTACCCAAGAAGTACTGCGACCAATGTTGTATACCTTATTGGCATTGAAGGTAAGCAATAACACAAGTGACAATCCCACGAACAGTGCAGAATAGGATTGTAAATCACTATAAAATCCTGTTTCCACATTCCGGAACCAGCGAAGTTCATAACGAATAAACCAGGACAAATATGATGCCAGATAAATCAAGAGTAGATCAACCAGCATCCATATCCAACGGGATTTCAAATTAATTTGTTTCATAATCATTTGGTATCAATTGTTTGTCGTATGTCGGGCAAACCCAAAGCTCGCGCATAAGTACGCTCAGTTAATCTGCCAGCTGTTTCCCAACTAAATCTAGCAGCCTGCTCTGGACCAACATTACATAGTTCAATATATTTGCCTTTAGTATTTAGTACATCGTCTATATATTCTGCCAAGATGTCAACCTCGCCCGGAGGAACAAGTAAAGCAGCTTTGCCAGCAACCTCAGGCAAGGACGCTGCATCGGTAGTTATAGTGATAGCACCACACGCCAAAGCCTCCAACACTGGCAAACCAAATCCTTCGTAGGCAGATGGGTACACAAACACACTGCAAGCAGAATACCACAATGATAATTCATCTTTTGGTACAAAACCCGGGAACATGATGTCTCGACCAAGATGCAGCTCTTCAACGATTCGAAATACTTCCTTGTACAGCCAACCTTTGTCACCAGCACATATAAGCTTTACATTTTTCGGTTTAATCTTATTATAAGCATGAATTAAGACCGATAAATTTTTTCTAGGCTCTATAGTGCCTAGGTAAAAGATGAATCTTTCAGGCAGACCTTTACGCTCCCGAAATTTATTTACCGATTCTTCCGAAGCGCGTTTAAAGTTTCTGCCAAGACCAGGATAGATGACATCCACTTTGTTCTTTTTAACTCCCAACAAACTGACCAAATCTTGCTTGGTATGCTCAGATATTGCAATGATACGACGCGCCTTGATACATGAAATCCGCGTGAACAATGATAGGTATAGACGATTTGTCCGATTTATACGTCTAGGAAATCTGAGAAATGAAAGATCATAAACAGTCACAATTGTTGGTACAACACTCAATATCGGTGTCACAAATGCCATACCATGCAATAAATCCAAGCGCTTACGCCTAGCTATTTTTGGTAACACAAATTGCTCCCACAATATTCGAGCAACCGGCGATATATTTACAGCATTAGGTGCTTGATAAGCCGCTAATCCATCATACTTATTTTCATTGTCTAAACAAACAAAAGCTTTGTATGAAAACCGTTGGTCTTTGTCTTTCAGCTGTGAAAGTAGACCATCAATATAGCTATGAATACCTGCTTGCCGGTACGTACCCTTGCTGCCTGAACCGAGCAACAAAGCGTTTAGTCCAATATTATGTGTTCTAGTTTGGTACGCTGACATTGAAGACTACATTATATCATTTAAGAAATGCCGACCAAGCTTCGATAAAGATCAACTGTTCTGGATGCAACACTAGCTTGTGTAAAATGAGTAAGCACACGCTTCCGACCCTTCTGGCCTAATTCGCTGCGTAGAGAAATATCGGAATATAACAACATAAGTGCTTCTTCCAAAGCAAACAAATCGTTCTCTTGAAACACAAACCCGGCATCACCTATAACATGAGGGATCTCACCGCAACTAGAGCCTATGACAGGTACTCCACTGGCCATAGCCTCTATCAGAACTCTACCGAATTGTTCCTTCCATCCTGAAGTGCTTCTAGAAGGTAACACCAATACATCAAAGGTGTGTAGTAATGCCGGTATTTTGTCAGAAGACATCCATGGAGCAATTAATACTCTATCCTGTATTTGCAAACTCTCGGTTAGATCCCGCAAAGCAGCTAATTCAGGACCGGATCCATACACATTCAGACGAACATCTTTTGGCATTCGAGTTAGAACACGAATTAGTATATCAACTCCCTTTTCATGGACAAGTCTTCCTACAAAGCCTATATTAAAACCACTCCCCATCTGCTTTGCATTAGTCCGCATGCGGTACACTTCAGTATCAACACCAAATTGGGGTATCACCTTTGAAACACCTCTGTAACCTTTGTCTTCGAACACCTTTGATGCACTTCTAGTGCCGAAGATAGCTGCATCCACATGATGCATAACACTTGATTCCATTGCACTAAATGGCCATGGATAGTGTTTGTTAATGTTCTGCCAAGAAAAAAAGAGGGTTTTACATCTATGTCCCCTTGCGGCCCAAATTGCATGACCCGTGGCCAAATTGTATGGTTCTTCATCGATATGCAGAACATCAGGATCAATTTCAAACAGTCTTCGACGTAATCGGGGATAAAAATGAAAATGATAGCTGCCGTTAAACGCTATTGGTTCAACTAGAATATCATACCCTGTAGTATCCGTTGCCTCAAATGGTAATATGCCTCGTTCATCTCTCCACTCAGGCGGTACTATTACAGTAAGATTAACGTCAGAATGATTGACAATCTCGTCTAATTTACTTCTGTATACACCTGTTACGCATGCTTTCGAAAGCAATGCAATTTTTATTTTTCTTGCCATATATATCAGACTCGACTTACTACCGCAATATCACGAATCAATAATTATTTATCCAGATCAATCAATACTACTCTAGCAGGAGCGCCCTCGCATCCTTCAAGCTTAATAGGAAGACATATTAGATGATATCTACCTTCCTTTACTCCATCAAAATTCAAACCTTCGACTGGTACGATCCCTGCTTGAAGTAGTGTGTAATGAGTTGGTCCAGTATTACCGTAAGGAGCAACTGAAAGGTAGTCAACACCTACTAGTCGAATCCCATGTTCCACAATCCACTTGGCTCCCGAGTCGGATATAGCAACAAAATCTTTGTGAAACATAGTATTGTTTTCAGACCATAATTGTGAGTTGCTAGTCTTAATAAGTAACCTCTCCGTATTCTTAGGTATTGACAGCTTATCCAACAAAGCTGCATCTACAACCTGCACATCAGAAACCTCAATCAACAAAGCTGGACCAATAAGTATCTCGAGATCAATACCTGTCACATCGCATCCATCCTTCAAAAAGTGAAGTGGTGCATCCAAATGAGTACCAGAGTGAGCACCCAATTCGATTTGCGTCACATTAGCTTTTGAATCATTTCCAATCTTCTGTATTGGGGTAAACCTAATTTCCGGATGACCAGGCCAAACAGGAAAACCAGGCTTAATATTTACGGAAATATCAATAATTGCCATAATTAATTATCCTTCTCGCTGCCATTTAACGAGTATTGAACCAGAAAATTCATCGCTATCACCCATCCGACAAGGTTCGCTAGTCAGTCCATATATAGGATCAGAACTACTGCCAACTTGCAGAGTATAAACTTGTTGTGGATCAATTGCGAAATCACCGTAACCAATCCCAATGTCCGGATGTAAGCCTGTCGAAAACATATCACTACCAGTGGCCCAGTCTATCCTCAATTGCACTCCAGGCATAGGATTACCAACAGCATCTATCACATATACTTTAAGCATCGGTTTCCTGATTTGCTCATCACAAATTACAGTCTTTTCAAGAAGTACGTATTCATTCAACAATGCAATAGTAGGCACTGGGCTAAGTACAACTACTGTAGGATAAGGAGTTACTATTGAATTCACCTTTGAAACTATTGTTGATATAGGTAGATCAGCCGGAACAGATTCGGGTTCCACAGCTCTACCACTTAGCGCAAAGGCAAGCTCTCCAAGCACCGACACGTCAAAATCAGATCTCTCAGCCGCAGCCCACCTTTGGGCTTGTGAAGTTGTAGCATCTAGAACGTCCTCCGTTCCAAGTTCATCTAATCTTATTCGAGCTCTTTCCAAATCTCCATCTCTACTATAAGCTGCAGCAACCATAACTACATATTTATCCCGATACTCTGAGTGTAAATCTTTAGGAGTGGCTATTCTGAGCTGCCTGGGATATACAACCCACCCCAATATAAGACCGATAGCAGCACCAACAACAAGACCTACTAGTACAAGATTTACTCGTATTTGTTTCACGACAAGAAAGGCTGCATTTTGGCTGTGTCTGCACCAAGTGCTTTTGCAAGTTCGGCCATCGCATTTATATCAGCACTACTATGTCCAGTATCAATCATATATTCCACTCGCGCAGCCACAACTTCACCTGGTCGATCCAAACCTAAATCAGAAAGATAGGCACGTGACACACGAATATCCTTCTCTATAGAATATTTCTGAGCGATCAACAATAGATAATCATTTGCATAATCTGCTCTTAGCGCATAAGGATCATTATCCAAATATTTTACTGGTGAAATCTGCCAAGCATAGTAAAGACTAGCTCCAATACCAACTAGTAATCCCATGAAAATATTCAAAAGGGCTACACGAGACACTCGATTCATGCGCTGCGGACGCAATACACGAGTCTGTTTCTGACGTTGGTATTTGTAATCGTAACGGGTCATGCCATGATAGAATTGTTGATATGTTTCAGAACACATTCCAAATTTACAATATTACTTCTGTTAGCAATAATTCTATGCCGAAGGTGGGAATCGAACCCACACACCCTAAGGGTACGCGATTTTGAGTCGCGCGCGTCTGCCAATTCCGCCACTTCGGCGAGCACACAGGGCATTCTAAGCTAACCACGTAATACGGTCAAGTTATACTGGTATGAAACTTGGTATTATTGGATTACCTCAATGTGGCAAAACCACACTTTTTAGTGCTCTGACACATAATTACAATCCAACTGGACAAAAAGTTGTTGATGGAAGGGCTCAAATAGACACAGCCATCGTCAGTGTGCCTGACGAACGCATAGACTGGTTGTCGACTCATTATCGTCTGAAAAAGATATCTCATGCAAAGATTACCTTTCAAGATATATCAGGCATAACAACTGATCAAGAAAGTTTTCCACGGTCGCTTTTAACTATCTTGTCACAGGTAGACGGATTTATCCATGTCGTTCGCAACTTTCATGATCTTAACATCCCTCATCCTATGCAACGTATTGATATAGAAGAAGATATAAATATACTTCTGGATGAGTTTGCTATAGCCGACATGCTGACAGTCGATCGAAGGCTGGAAAGCCTCAAGAGTGAATGGGATAAGGGAGGTGGACGAAATCGTTCAGAAATCGAGTATGAGCAAAAACTATTTGAGCAATTGCATGGTGCCCTTGAAACCAACTATGGTGTAGGTGCAGTACATTTAGACAAACAGCAGCAAAAACTAGTCTCTGGCTTTGGGTTTCTTACTAGCAAACCAATGCTAATAGTGCTTAATTCTGATGACAAATCGCATATGGAAAACTGTCTTATTAACACTGGCAAACATAATAATCTCAAAACAGCTGCAATTTCACTAATGAGTAAATTGGAAATGGAGATTGCTCAACTTGATCAAAGTGATGCTTCATTTTTTATGAAAGAGTACGGTATGTCGGAACCAGTACTAGACAAAATCATTAAGAATGCCTATAAGATGATGTCTCTAAAATCCTTTTTTACAGTGGGTAACAATGAGGTACGCGCATGGACAATCACAGGTGATACCAATGCACCACAAGCAGCAGGAACCATCCACAGTGACATGCAGTCTGGTTTTATCAGGGCTGAAGTCATGTCCTTTGCAAACCTGAAGTCACTGGGGTCGGAAGCATCAGTGAAGGCAGCTGGAAAATGGAGGTTGGAAGGCAAAGAGTATATTGTGCAAGATGGAGATATAATAAATATACGTTTTTCGCCTCCTAGGAACAATCAAAACTAATAGCTGTGGAGCAAATTGAATGGCAAATACAAAAATCAAACAAACCACCTGGAACCTTAGTGATATCATACCTGCCCCAGAGGGCGAACCACTAGAGAGTATCACTACAGAACTAGAGCTAGTAATATCGGCAATTGAGGCGATGAGACCCAAGCTGAGCGAGGAAATAAGTTCAACCGATTTCAATCATACACTTGAGCTTACTGAACGCGTAACCGAAGCCGCCAACCGTTTAGGAGCATATGCAGGTTTGTGGTTCTCCGAAGACACACAGAACCAGGCTGCGCTAGCTTTCCAGGGAAAAATAGAACAGCTCACAACTGAGGCGCAAAATCGAATACTTTTTCTTACTCTCTGGTGGAAAACTCTGTCAGATAACTCAGCTGAACGTTTAATTGCCAACGCTCCTAACAATCTGCGATATTACCTTAACCAGCAGCGGAAGGACAAACCTCACGTTCTTACAGAGAATGATGAGCAAATCATCAATATAAAAAACATGAATGGCAGCAATGCACTCACAACCATCTATGCAATGTTGACCAACAAATATAAATTTAATCTAGCAATAATTGATGGGAATGAGAAACAAGAACTTACTCGTGATGCTCTAATGACATACGTGCGTAATCCAGATGCGGATCTGCGAGAGCGCGCATACAAAGAACTGTACCGTGTATATGCTGAGGACGGCATAGTTCTAGCACAAGTTTACAAGCATCTAGTCCAAGATTGGCATGAGGAACAAATCAAACTACGTAATTACTCCACTCCAATTGCAACCCGCAATCTGCGTAACGACATCCCAAATGAAGTAACTGAAATACTGCTTCAAGTTTGTAGAAAAAACGCACCTATATTTCAGCACTGGTTCCGTGTAAAAGCAGGTTTACTTCAGATAAACAAATTACGCCGTTACGACATTTATGCCCCGCTTACCAGTGCCGAACAAAAGTACCCATATGTCGAATCAGTTGAACTCGTGCTGGACACCTTTGAACAATTCTCGCCTGAGTTGGCATCATACGCAAGGCGCGTGTTTGAAGATGACCACATAGATTCAGAAAACCGCATTGGTAAGCGTGGAGGAGCCTTCTGTGCTAGTGTGATCCCAAAAGTTACCCCTTACGTTCTGTTGAACTATGGTAGTTCCGTACGTGACGTAGCCACGCTTGCTCACGAACTTGGACATGCTGTCCACAGTATGCTGGCCAACAATCATTCAGTACTCAATTATCATTCAACTCTACCACTAGCGGAAACGGCCTCGACATTCTCTGAAATGCTGCTAATAGACAGGCTACTTGCGAACAGTACAGATGCAGCAGTACGTCAAGACTTGATTGCAAACGCACTTGACGACAATTATGCCACCATAATGCGTCAAGCATATTTCACACTTTTCGAACAGCAGGCACACAAGATGATTCAAGAGCATGCCGGCACTGATGAATTGAACAAAGCATACATGAAGAACATGGTAGAACAGTTTGGAGACTCAATCGAGGTTAGTGAGGAATTTCAGTGGGAATGGGTCTCGATTCCTCACATCTATTACTCGCCTTTTTACTGCTATGCTTACAGTTTTGGGAAATTATTGGTATTGGCTCTATATCAACGTTACCGCAAAGAAGGGGTGAATTTTATACCACATTACCTGAAAATATTAAGCTACGGTGGATCTCGAAGCCCAGAATACATCCTGAATGAATCTGGAATAGACATATCTGGACCTGAATTCTGGCAAGGCGGCTTCGACTATATTAAAGGGATGATTGATGAACTGGACGCCACAATGTAACAATGACGTCTTACAGGCAGGCGATATATTTATTCTTTAGATCGGAGATGTGGAAACAATATGACTTCACGAATGGAAGATTGGTCTGTCAATAGCATTACCAATCGATCTATTCCCATACCAAATCCCCCATTAGGTGGCATCCCATAACTCATAGCTTTCAAATAATCTAAATCCACTGGATGAGCTTCGCCAGATTCTTTGTTATGATCCTGACCCATATCCAAGAATCGCTGCTCTTGATCTATAGGATCGTTTAATTCGGTGAAAGCATTACATAACTCAAGACCGCCTACAAATACTTCAAATCGTTCAACAGTATCTGAATCGCCTTCCTTAGTTTTAGCTAATGGAGATATATCTCGAGGATAGTCGTACACGAAGGTAGGCTGAATCAAATTCGGCTCTACATATTTGCTGAAAAGCATCTCTATTAGTTTACCTCTTGTAGCATTGGATGGGACATTAAGTCCTCTTAATGTGAAATGGGAAACTAACTGATCGTCACTACAATTCAAATAGTCAATATCCGAATATTCATTCAGCACCTCACGTAAAGACACTCTTCGCCAAGGAGGTTGAAATTCCAATTTATGCCCCTGGTAGGTCACCACAGTACCATCGCAAACTTCCTCAGCCACAAATGCTACCATTTGTTCTGTCAACATCATCACATCTTCATAGTCCGCATAGGCCCAATAAAACTCCAATTGTGTAAATTCTGGATTGTGTGTAAGACTAACACCCTCATTACGAAAATCACGGCCTATCTCATACACTCGCTCAAAACCACCGACAAGCAACCTTTTTAGGTATAGTTCAAAAGAAATACGAAGAAATAAATCCTGGTGCAACTGATTATGGTGTGTAGAAAAAGGTCGTGCTGCCGCACCCCCATAAATTGGTTGTAAGACCGGTGTCTCTACCTCAAGAAAATCACGTTTGTCAAGAAAATATCTCAATGCGGTAATCGCTCTGGATCTCACTCGAAATATTTCACGCACATGCGGATTTACTGCCAAGTCCGCATAACGTTCACGATAACGCGCCTCTACATTGTCAAAAGCTGAATAAACCCTGCGATCACCTTCTTCATCTACTTCCTTTGCAGCAGGTAATGGACTAACACTTTTTGCAAGCATTCGAAAATTTGATACATCAAGGGTGACTTCGCCAGTACGGGTTTCCATCAATTTGCCTGTAACCTGCACAAAATCACCTAAATCAAAATCGGCCTCAAATTGTTTTAATCTATCCTTACCTATAGCATCAGCTCGAATCAATAATTGAATACGACCACTTACATCCTCTATATGTGCAAAAGCTAATTTTCCCATTGTACGCACAGATCGCATACGACCACACAATGTAATCTCTAAACTATTTTCACCACTTTTGTCTTTATCAGATGAACGTTCGGAAAAATGCTTAGTTGCCATAGCTATACTGTGGCTCCTTTCAGCACGATGAGGAAAAGGTGACTCACCACGCTCTCTTAGCCTCTCAAGCTTGACCAACCTATTTTGTTCTATTTCTGTCAATGATCGCATACAATTTACACCGATACAGGAATTTCACCAATCATGAATGTTGATACTATTATACGCATAAAGTACTTTAATAAAAAAAGCCCCGTATCTAGATTAAGGTACGGGGTAAGCCTAAACAACCACACTATTTGACTTTCAAAATATGGTATGTAACGTCTCCAGCGGGTGCAGTTACCACTACCTCATCACCCGCACTAGTACCTAATAGTACCTGTCCTAGTGGAGATTCGTTAGAAATTAGACCTTCAGATGGGTCGGACTCAGTCGCACCGACAATCACGAAAGACTCTTTGTCAGAGTTGTTCTCTTGTACAATTACTGTTGATCCCATTTTAACTACCCCATCATTCTTGCCTTTTTTGATGACAGCAGCTGTGGATAACATTGACTGTATTGTTACTATACGTCCTTCAACAAACGACTGCTCATTCTTGGCCGCTTCATACTCAGCATTCTCAATAAGATCTCCATCCTCCTGAGCCTGATGCAAACGTACAGCTACCTCAGCTCGACGAACCGTTGTTAGATGGGTTAATTCATCTTCTAGTTTCTTCAAACCACTCTTTGTCAAATAAGTTACATTTACCATATTCATATTGTTAATCCAATAAGCCAATTCACCTTGATTTAACTGCTCTATATTGTTTCACAAAATCTATAAAAAATAACAAAAAGAACTGAGAAACAATCCCAGTTCAGTTCCGGTACATATTTGTGCGCAAATTCTACCAGCAGGCTGTATTTCTGTAAAGTCGAATATCATTAGTCAATTATTATATATTCTCACCAAATCTAGTGTCCGAATAAACGTGTTGACACAACTAGAAATCTGTAAGCATATGTATAAATTTCACCTTTGACCTATATAAAGAGACATGATAAACTCTTGATTAAGTCATGAATAGTATCCAATGGAGTTATTACTATTATTTTGCGCCCGGTAAAGGACCGTGCGTTGTTTTGGCTTAAGTACACTTTTTAGCAGGCAAGGTATACGAAAGTACGGAGCAACTTCTCCGTACTTTTTTTGTACATGTAAACTTGCATATTGTAAACACATAAGGGAGGAGTGATGACAGTTTGCAGAGGTGTAAGGGGAGCAGTACCAGTTATATCTAATACAGAAAGTGACATACTTGCAGCTGCAGAAAGATTGTTGAGTGAGTTGATTGATAGGAATGGAATCCTTTCAGATGATATTGCTTCAGCTATTTTTACTACCTCACCAGATATTAATGCTGAGTATCCAGCAATCGCCGCTCGTAAGCTCGGTTGGACCAACGTAGCCTTACTCTGTGGACACGAAATGAACGTTCCTCACGGCATGCAGCGCTGTCTACGCATCCTAATTCACTGGAACACAGATAAGTCACCTGAAGACATAGTACACGTATATCTAGATCGGACAAGAAGTTTAAGACCCGACTTATATGTAGAGGAGCAATAGACAACACATGATAATTGTAATGCGAGCTAACGCATCAAAATCAGAAATAGACGCCGTATCGGAGCGGGTAAAAGCAGAAGGTTTTGACACTAGCCTGGTGCAAGGTACAGAACGAACAATAGTATGCGTGTTGGGAGATGGTAGACCTATAGAGCAGCAACAATTTAACGTGATGCCAGGGGTGGAGAGCACAACTAGAGTCTTAAAGCCATTTAAACTAAGCTCCCGAATAGTGTCATCCGAAGATAGCTTATTACATCTGTCAAATAATACAATTGTTGGCTCAGAAGTTGTTACTATAATAGCAGGCCCCTGCTCAGTAGAGGATCGTACACAAATGCTTGAAACTGCTCATGCAGTAAAGGAAGCTGGAGCTCAAGCACTAAGAGGAGGAGCATTCAAACCACGAAGTTCTCCGTACAGCTTTCAAGGATTGGGAGAAAAAGGACTACAAATACTGGCTGAAGCAAGGGAAGAAACAGGTTTACCCATAGTCACTGAAGTAATGTCATCTGAACAAGTTGATTTAGTGACTAGTTATGCCGATATACTGCAAATTGGTGCACGTAACATGCAAAATTATGAACTACTGCGTTCAGTTGGGAGAAGCAAACAACCAGTTCTATTAAAACGAGGCCTGATGTCCACCATAGAAGAGTTGTTAATGAGTGCAGAATATATTCTTGCAGAAGGTAATCAGCGTATATTACTATGCGAGCGTGGTATAAGGACTTTTGAAAAATACACTCGCAATACCACAGATATTAATGCCATACCAGTACTGAAAGATCTTACACATCTGCCTATTATTCTAGATCCTAGTCATGGAGTGGGTAAATGGGAGTACGTGCTAGCAGTAGCACGAGCTGGTGTAGCTGCAGGTGCCGATGGACTATTAGTAGAGGTACATCACAAACCTGAAAACGCTCTTTCTGATGGTGCTCAGAGTCTAAAACCAGAGAGATTTGCCGAGTTGGTTAAACAAGTTAGGAAAGTAGCAGCCAGCATTGGAAGGTCCTAATCTAACACATCACTTTACGCAAAACAGTGACTAAGGAGATACTATATGATAATTATCATGCGCGCCGGAGCCACAAAAATACAGATAGGTAACGTTGTAAAGCGTATAGAAAAAGACGGATTCGTTGCGCATTTGTCTGACGGTTCAGAGCGCACAATAATAGGAGTTATTGGGGATGATCGTCCAATAGATAGACGGACTTACGAGATCATGGATGGAGTTGAGAAATCCGTACAAGTATTACAACCGTTTAAGTTGGTGTCTAGAGATTTCCAAGAACATAACAGTATTGTAAAAGTTGATGGAATTGAATTTGGTACTAAAGGCATTGTAATTATTGCAGGCCCCTGCTCAGTAGAAGATCGAAGCCAATTGCTAGAAAGTGCGCATGCAGTGAAAGAGGCAGGCGCACAGGCATTGCGTGGTGGAGCATTCAAACCACGAAGTTCTCCATATAGTTTCCAAGGACTTGGAGAAGAAGGGCTCCAAATCCTTGCTGAAGCACGCGAGCAGACTGGTCTGCCAGTTGTAACAGAGATAATGACACCAGAACAGTTGCCATTGATAAGCGAATACGCAGACATGCTGCAAATTGGCGCACGCAACATGCAAAATTATGCATTACTTAAAACAGTAGGACGTAGTACTCTTCCTGTACTGCTTAAAAGAGGGATGATGGCTACATTGGAAGAACTATTGATGAGTGCAGAATACATTCTGGCAGAGGGGAATCGCAATGTGATACTTTGCGAGCGTGGTATACGCACTTTCGAAAAATACACTCGGAATACGACGGATATTAACGCTGTACCTGTTCTGAAAAGTCTTACACATCTTCCAGTAATTCTTGATCCAAGTCATGGAGTAGGGAAATGGAATTTTGTCACACCTGTTGCACTTGCTGGAATAGCTGCGGGAGCCGATGGTCTCATCATTGAAGTACATCCAAATCCAGAGCAGGCATTATCAGATGGAGGACAGAGTTTGCTACCTGAAAGATTCGCCGACCTAGTACTAAAAACCCGTGCAATAGCTACGACAATTGGAAGAAAATAGCTATTAGTAAGAACAATCACAATGAATAAATCCGTGGATTGGCTATCAGATAGTCACATAACCATTGTAGGTTTGGGGCTAATGGGAGGTTCATTGGCAATGGCTCTACAGGGAAAATGTGCTGGAATTACAGCAGTCGAAATTGATTCGCATACTCGGCGCATGGGATTAGAAAGAGGATTGGTTGAGCATGCTACAGAAAGTCTAGTTGATGGTTTAAAGTACGCAGATGTACTAATTCTAGCCACACCTGTACGGACAATACTAGAAACATTAATGGTGCTTAACGAGCTTTCTGAGGATCCAGATAAGACAGTACTAGTACTAGACTTAGGCTCTACAAAAACAGAGGTAACTTCTGCTATGACGTTACTGCCAAATAACTTGACTGGAATAGGTGGACACCCAATGTGTGGTAAAGAGACTGGTGGACTCGAACATGCAGACGCATCATTATATCAAAACGCAGTTTTCGTATTAACTCCCACAAACAATACGGATAACAATATGCTGGATCTGGCACGACAAATCATATCTGCGGTTGGCTCTATCGCCATTGAGATGGATGCAGAAAGACATGATAAATTGACAGCATTAACTAGTCATTTACCTTACCTCTTAGCCTGCAGCTTAGTAGCAGCTGTAAACTCAGAGGGAGACATTGATCCAACAATTTGGAAAATGGTTTCCAGCGGTTTTAAGGATACTACTCGAGTCGCCTCTAGTGATGTACAAATGATTATCGATATCCTGGAGACTAATAAAGACGCAATCAAAAACGCATTGCATCAACAACGCATTGCAATGGATAGATTGGAAATTGCTCTTGACGGAGATTTGCAATCCCTGCAAACATCGCTAAGTAATATCCGAGCCGTCAGAAATTATCATTTTCCTGGCCCACCATCAGGTTAGTCATGAAAGTAAAAGGTCCTACTACCCCACTATTAGGAGAGGTACGGGTACCAGGAGACAAATCTATCTCTCATCGTGCTCTATTGCATGCTGCACTAAGTCCAGAAGAATCACGTCTCAACAACATTCTACGCGCTGGTGTAACAACATCCATGATTGATTGTCTGCGTGAATTAGGTGTTCAGATTAAAGAAAAGGATGGCGATTTAATTGTACGTGGTGGAAAGTGGATACAACCAAACAAACCTCTGAATTGTGGTAATTCTGCTACTACTATGCGACTACTGATGGGTGCTTTAGCAGGACAACCTATAACTGCTGAACTAACTGGCACACAAGGTTTGCAGCGCCGACCGATGGGAAGAGTGGCACGACCACTCCGTGAAATGGGTGCTTCAATTTCTGCTGATAACGCACCTCTAGTAATTAGAGGAGGAAACTTACATGGAATTATTCATCACCCAAAGGTAGCATCTGCGCAAGTGAAGGCCGCATTGCTGTTAGCTGCACTGCAAGCCACAGGAGAAAGTACCATTCACCAACCTGGCCCATCACGCGATCACTCCGAACGAATGCTTCGTGAGCTTGGCATAAAGTTAAACACAGACAAACACAAAGTAACAATCCAACCTAGCGATAAATCGCTGGCAGCCACTAAAATATCTGTTCCTGGAGATTGCTCCAGCGCAGCATTTCTTATAGCATCTGCCATCTTAATACCTGAAAGCAAGCTAACATTGCATGATGTGGGAATAAACCCAACACGCACTGGCATACTTGACGTTCTAACCAAAATGGGGGCGGACATCTCTATTATGAATAATGGCGAATCTGGTGGTGAACCCATAGCCAACATAATTGTGAGCCATACTAATATCAAATCAACTGCTATACAGGGTGAAACAGTTGTACGTATGATTGATGAATTTCCCATATTCACCGTAATTGCTACCCAGTCTGAGGGTACGACCACTGTAAAAGATGCTGCGGAATTACGTATTAAAGAATCTGATCGTATTTCTTCCTTGCTTGGCGAACTACGCAAAATGGGTGTCGAATTTTCAGAACACACAGATGGTTACACAATTGTAGGTCCCCAGGTTCTAAATCCAGCACAATTAGAAAGTCACGGTGACCATCGTATGGCCATGTCGTTAGCTATAGCTGGGATGATTACCCGAGGATGTACCGAAATAATGCAGTCGGAAGTAGTAGATGAATCGTTCCCGGAGTTTATAAAAACCTTTAGTCAATTAGGGGCAAACATAAGCTGACAATGAAAACGCTAGCCTTGCTTGGACATCCAATTTCACATAGCGTATCTCCCGTTATGCACAATGCAGCTGCTTCAGCACTTGGGCTGAATTATCAGTATGTTGCTCAAGATATAAGTCCTGATCTACTAAGTGATGCAATATCTAATTTACGAATCGGCAAATGGGTTGGTGCAAACGTGACAATACCCCACAAAAAAGCAGTCATACCATTGATTGATGAATTGGGAGATACAGCCAAAGCAGTAGGGGCAGTCAATACTCTAATTCGGGTTGATAATCAGATACATGGAGAAAACACTGACATTGAAGGATTTCTTATGGAGATCGACTCTCTCGAAATCAATCTAACCAATCGCCCTGCTCTGATACTTGGTACAGGTGGTTCGGCACGAGCCGTAGCTTTCGCACTACTTCAGCGTGCTGCGGAGGTAAGGTTGCTTGGAAGAAATATACAGGCAGGAACACAAATTGCGCATGACCTTCAGCAAATTACTGGTGGGGATATACTAAGATTTGACTGGAACCCCACTGATCTTAGACAAGCATCACAAGATTGTGCCTTAGTAGTCAATTGCACACCAATTGGAATGGTTCCAAATGCAAACAATACTCCTTGGTTTACAACTGTACCTTTTCCACCCAAAACATTTGTCTATGACCTAGTCTATAATCCTAGAGAGACTATGTTGGTAAAACAAGCACGTTCAAACGGAATACAAGCTCACTCAGGATTAGGAATGCTAGTACGACAAGGAGCACTTTCATTTACATTATGGACAGGTCATAAGCCACCAATAACGGTTATGCTAGAAGCCGCGGAGAGGGAATTAAATGATTAGATTACTGACCGCAGGCGAATCTCATGGCCCCGCTGTCACCGCTATACTGGAAGGGATCCCAGCGGGACTACGACTCGCACCAGACGACATCAACCATCAGCTAGCCCGACGCCAGAAAGGGTTTGGAAGCGGCGGAAGAATGAAAATCGAAAAGGATCAGGTGCAAATACTAGGCGGGGTTATGAGTGGAAGCACTGTTGGTTCCCCAATCAGTTTGCAGATCCACAATCTCGATCATGTCAAATGGAAAGATAAGGCAGTTCCCGCCCTGACCACACCACGTCCGGGACATGCCGACCTAACTGGCGCAATCAAGTACGGCTATAGCGACTTACGCTATAGCCTCGAACGAGCCTCAGCTCGAGAGACCACAGCAAGAGTAGCAGCTGCTGCCATATGCAGAAAACTGCTGGGTGAATTTGGTATAAAAATAGGGAGCTATGTCACAGAGATAGGTAGCATTCAGGCGCAAGTGGAAGATATTCCGATAGAGCAACGAATTTCCCTTTCCGAAGAGTCAGATGTACGTTGTCCAGACCACAAAGTATCCGAGAAGATGCGGCAACATATCAGGCAGATTATGCAAGATAAAGACACATTGGGAGGAGTGTTCGAAGTTGTTGCGCTAAATGTACCTCCAGGTCTAGGTTCATACGTACATTGGGACCGCAAAATCGAGGCTATCTTAGCCAAAGCTATGCTGAGCATTCACGCCATAAAGGGTGTAGAGATAGGTCCAGCCTTTGATAACTCACGCAAGCGTGGTACTGAAGTGCATGATGAAATTATTCTAGAGGGAGACTCAATTACACGAAATACTAACAGAGCTGGAGGCACAGAAGGAGGAGTCAACACGGGACAACCATTAGTATTGCGAGCAGCAATGAAACCAATTAGCACCACACTAAACCCATTGCAGACAGTTGATTTAGCTACTGGAAAACCTGGTCCAACTACGTACGAAAGATCGGATTTCTGTGCAGTACCACGAGCCGCAGTAGTGGGCGAAGCTATGGTAGCATTTGTGCTTGCAGATGAACTATTGCGCAAAATAGGCGGGGATTCATTGGATGAGATGCATCCAAGATTTAACACTCTCCCACGAGCATCTTTGAATGACATCACAATAGATGACGAACCCACTATATTTTGGTGATGGTTTACGTAGCTTTGTCAAGATTCGATAATACACAATACTTATAGTCTAAACTTGAACATATTAATATTACATCTGATATAGATTGCATATGAATCTAATACTTGCAGGGCCTCCAGGAACAGGTAAAACCACACTAGGAAGACTATGTGCCAAGTTGCTAGGATACACTTTAGTAGACACAGATGAAGAAATCTCTAAGCAAACTGGCAAATCTATAGCTGAAATTTTTATCACCCAAGGTGAAGATGTTTTCCGAGATATTGAGAGCAATACTCTTGCGAAGATAACTAAATATAAAAACAGTGTAATATCTCTTGGAGGTGGAACTCTACTATCAGATATCAATAGATCTATTGCTCAAGATCATGGGGTTTTGATTTGTCTGAGAGCTTCTGAGTCCAATATCGAGGCACGTCTAGCAAACAATGATGAAAGACCTTTACTGCAAAGCAATCAGGAAAACTCGTCATCAATTAGAGTTTTACTAGCTCAACGTAAGACACATTATGACTCTTTCGACTTACAATTAAAAACTGATGATACTAAGCCTGACGTGCTGGCAGAACATATTGTCGACAAACTAATGCCATGGCAACATACAATTACAACCAATACTGGTGGTTACCCTCTGATCTTAGGAGTCAAAGCACTGACCTACCTTACGTCAATGCTCAACAACCATGGGCTTCCTAAACCTAATCTCATAATTAGTGATACTAATATCGCTCCACTTTGGAGTAACAAATTGGGTCAGCAGTTATCAATCCCAGTACTTTCCATCCCTGATGGAGAATCTCACAAAACACTTAAAACAGTCCACAACATTTATGATCAGTTCCTGCTACATGATTTAGACCGAAGTAGTCTTGTATTAGTTGTAGGTGGAGGTGTAGTAGGTGATATAGCTGGGTTTGCAGCTGCAACTTATATGCGTGGCATACGCTGGGTCAATATTCCCACTACTCTGCTGTCCATGATTGATGCTAGCATAGGAGGTAAAGTCGGAGTGGATCTTCCACAAGGCAAAAATATGATTGGCGCTTTCCATCCGCCTGAAATGGTGCTTGCAGACCCAGAAACACTAACTACATTGCCAGATAATGAGTATAAGGCGGGATTAGCTGAGGTAATAAAGCATGGCATAATAGCTGATGCAGAACTATTTTCATTAGTAAACTCAAAGTCATTACCTTTGTCAAGAGATTTGCTACAAAAAGCCTTAGAAGTCAAAATCAATATAATCCAACAGGATCCATTTGAACGTAACGAACGCGCTAAACTCAATTTAGGACATACTATTGGACATGGTGTCGAAGCAGCTAGCAACTATAGGCTGCGCCACGGAGAAGCCATAGCAATAGGTTTGTATGGAGAGGCACTATTGGCCGAACAAATTGGAATAGCCGATTCTGGTCTTTCATCTAAAATAGAAAAAAAATTGGCTTCTCTAGATTTGCCTACCAAGTGTCCCGGACTGAGCACAATACAAATAAAACAACTAATGTCCACTGACAAAAAGAAAAAATCTGGCAATCTTTACTTCACTTTGCCAACCAGCATTGGTGCAGTAGAATATGGTGTGCAGGTAGAAGACAACATATTGACAAAAACTATCGAAAGACTCACTGAATAAAAGATAGATGAGGATACAAAACAATGCTTAATGTACTTGTATTACATGGTCCTAATTTGAATTTACTTGGTACACGCGAGCCAGATGTCTACGGTAACGACACTCTAGCTGACATCGACTCTCAATTAACCGCACTAGCTGAAGAGCTGAAAATCACAATCCGTATTAAGCAATCTAACAGCGAAGAAGTGCTAATTGAGTCACTACACTCTTCCCGTGAGTGGGCAAATGGAGTATTGTTCAATCCTGGTGCTTTCACTCATACATCGGTAGCTCTACGGGACGCTATTGCAGCGATAGACATCCCAGTTGTGGAAGTACATTTGTCCAACATTCATGCTCGCGAATCGTTCAGAAGAGAGTCTTTGTTGGCACCGGTCTGTTTGGGAAGCATATCTGGGTTTGGTTCACAATCATACATGCTAGGGTTGCGATCACTAATAAAATATGTGGTACACTGATATCATAAGTGCCGGATGACTGTCGTCTTAATAACATCTACGTAGTCTTATTCAATCTACGCTCACTCGAGAAATAGGCTTACCCAAGTTGTTGGTATGACATAGATATTCATCAGTATATTGTTGACAATCGAATGCGAATTGCATCAATGAAGTTATCTTTGGCTGTCACAAGTATTTATCTAGATACATAAATAGAGAAAATAATGAGTGTCGATATTAATCACAAAAATGACAGGATAACACCTGTCTATACTAGTATAGCGCGCGGTGCTTGTGGAATAGGTTTTGTGGCCAGTACTAATAGGCAAGCAAGCCAAGAAATACTCCAGATGGGTCTACTTGGATTATCTAACTTACAGCACCGTGGCGGACTAGATGCTGACCACAAAACCGGTGACGGTGCAGGTATTCTAACTCCAATACCTAAGAGTTTCTTCACACGCGAATTGAAACGCTTAACTGACAAAACAATCTCAGGAAACAGACTTGCTATAGGAGTATTCTTTCTACGCCCAGCATCTGAAAACGTAGCTAAGAAAATAATTGAGGACACCCTAATTAATCAAGGGATTCGACTAGAGACATGGCGAAGACCACCTATCAAACTAGATGTTTTAGGACCACAAGCTCGTGCTCGTATTCCTCTCATTCACCAAATTATTCTATCTAGACCAAAGAATGTTAGTCCGAATCAGTTTGAACAGAAACTGTATCTGGCGCGCAAAGCAATAGAGAAAGAATTTGCTAAGAACAACTGCCCAGATTACGTTGTCTGCCTATCAGGTTATACCATCGTATACAAAGGACTGATTCACGGCCCTCAACTCAACAAATTCTACTGCGACCTTTCCGAAAAAACTTTTGCGGTCTCATCAGTAGTTTTTCACCAACGTTATAGTACAAACACTACACCTTCGTGGGAGCGAGCACAACCACTGCGACTACTTTGCCATAATGGCGAAATAAACACCATCCAAGGTAACATTGCTTGGGTCCAGGCTCGTACTCCACTCATGAAGTCCGATACGAATGTTAACCCAAAATCAGTTTCGCCAATCATTGACCTAAAAGGAAGCGATTCAGGCATGTTGGATAACTATGTAGAATTACTGCATCACAGCGGACGTGATTTACGACACGTATTAGCTATGACAATACCAATTGCCTGGGAACATCGAAGCGATTTGCCTCCAAAAGTGCGAGACTTCTACTCCTACCATTCCAATATACAAGAACCTTGGGATGGTCCTGCTGCAGTTGTTTTTAGTAATGGCAATCTAGTAGGTGCAACTCTCGACCGGAACGGTCTTCGACCATTACGCTATGCAGAAAGCCATTCTGGAATAATCTACGCTTCCTCGGAAATTGGCGCTATTCCCATCTCTGGTAAAGAATTAAAGTACATTGGCAAATTAGGTCCAGGCCAAATGATAGCCATTGATGTAAGTACTGGTAACGTACAGTTAGATTCGCAAATAAAATCAAATCTAGCAGCTGCAAAACCTTATGGCAAATGGACATCACCTGGCTCGTCTGCAATAGACAAGACCCTCCAAAAAACAAAAGAACTATACGATGAGTCACCCTACCATGTTGATAAAAAATGGCTAGTGTCTTTCGGATACACACGTGATGACATTATCTACTCGATACGACCTATGGCTACCAACGCGGAAGAAGCCACTGGCTCAATGGGAGACGATACCCCACCAGCTGTAATGAGTGAAAAACCGCGCTCTCTCTTTAACTATTTTCGACAGCGTTTTGCCGAAGTCACTAATCCACCTATTGACCCGCTACGTGAAAAATCAGTAATGTCGCTCCGAGTTCTCTTGGGGTCACTAGGCAACATCTTGCAAGAGTATGTAGAGCAAGATCACTTGATCGAATTAATGAGTCCAATATTGACTGTAGAAAAACTTTGTGATTTGAAGCAAAATAAGCTTGCTAGTCATACTCTCTCTACATTGTGGGATATTTCTCTGGGTCCAGATGGTTTAGAATCCGCGCTCTCGAGTCTACAAAGAGATGCTGTAGATGCTGTTGCATCTGGATGTCAACTTCTTATACTTAGCGATCGCGGTACATCTAACAAACACACTTTAATTCCCTCACTGTTAGCACTTAGTGCAGTACATCATCATCTTTTGTTGATGGGGCTAAGAGCAAAAGTTAGCCTGATAGTAGACAGCGGTGAACCCCGAAGTATCCATGACTGTGCTGCTCTGATAAGTTACGGAGCCAGTGCAATATGTCCATATTTGGTTCTTTCCTCTCTACCCATTCTACTTAAAGAAGATACTAATAATATTCAAGCAGAGTTGAACCTAGTAACAGCTTTGGAGAAAGGTTTATTAAAAATAATGTCGAAAATAGGAATAAGCACTATAGATTCTTACTGCGGAGCGCAGACATTCGAGTGTATAGGTCTTGCCAATGAGGTCGTAGAGAAATATTTCTGCGGTACTCCGTCAAGCCTCGGCGGTGCTACGCTGAAAGACATAGCCCGCATTTCGCTTGTGTGGCATGCATTGGCTTATGGTAATAAATCAACTTTGTCCGCACCTGGATACTACAAGTACAAGCGTAGAGGAGAATTACATGGGTTTGCTCCGAAAACAGTTAAGCTACTTCATAGTGCTGTACATACTGACGATATTTTAAATGGTAACTTCGCTAGTGGATACAAGAAATTCTCTGAATTTACGCAATATGTGTCAGAACAACCACCTATACATATCCGAGATCTGTTAGCCATTAAACCACTACCATATGCTCCGTTATCGCTGTCTGAAATTGAATCTCGCGAACATATAATTAAACGGTTTTCGGTAGCAGCAATGTCGCTGGGATCAATCTCATCTGAAGTACATGAGACACTAGCTGTTGCCATGAATAAGCTTGGAGCACATAGTAATTCAGGAGAGGGTGGAGAACTTCCCTCCCGCTACTATGACAACCGAAACAGCCGTATAAAACAGATTGCCTCAGGAAGATTCGGGGTCACACCAGCCTATATCATGTCAGCAGATGAATTGCAAATAAAAATAGCACAGGGGGCAAAGCCGGGTGAAGGTGGTCAACTTCCCGCCCACAAGGTGACAGCAGAAATTTCAACAATCCGACATGCACGGGTCGGTACTTTACTCATATCCCCACCACCCCATCACGATATTTATAGTATTGAAGATCTAGCTCAGCTAATATTTGATCTACGACAAATAAACCCGCAAGCCACTATATCTGTGAAACTCGTGTCTCAAGCTGGCATAGGCACAATTGCCAGTGGAGTGGTAAAAGCAGGAGCTGACAAAATTGTTCTTTCTGGTCACTCCGGCGGTACTGGGGCAGCTGCATGGTCATCAATTAAACATGTAGGTATGCCATGGGAAATCGGTCTGTCAGACATACAGCGCAAGCTCATCAATGCAAATTTGCGTGGGCGTGTACGTGTAGCTGTAGATGGTGGACTATACACTGGCCGTGATGTCCTTATCGCCGCCCTTCTAGGAGCAGATGAATATTCCTTCGGAACTAGTGCGTTGATTGCAGCTGGATGCGTAATGGCACGTACATGTCATACTAACAATTGTCCAGTAGGAATTGCTACGCAACGTCAAGACCTTCGCGCCAAGTTTGCTGGTACTCCAGAACAAATAATGGGCTACATGCACTTCGTAGCTGAAGACTTGCGCGAACATATGGCCACATTAGGAATATCTAGAGTTCAAGAAGGGATTGGTCGACACCGATTTTTGTACCATAATATAGAAAACACAAATGGTGAACCCTCTTTAGACCTCAGCAAAGTACTTTTGTCACCTGCAGGTGGTGTTGGTAAACACCGTCGTTACGAAAATGTGATAAACCCTACCAAACAAATAGACCATCTGAATACAACATTGTTAAATGCAGCTGCTGATATCCTAGAAAGTCCGACGTCAGATCCACTAAGCATGCAATACGAAATTACTAACAGAAATAGAGCTTTTGGAGCTACGCTCTCTGGCGCAATAATTTCACGACATGGATCAAATGGTCTACCTGAAGGATCAATAAAAGTTTCCTGTCATGGTAACGCTGGACAATCATTCGGAGCATTTGGAGCTCCAGGTGTTGAATTGAAATTATACGGATCAGCTAATGATTATGTTGGTAAAGGTTTGGGTGGTGCCAGAATCATAATTCGTTCAGAGATTGGATATCAAGGAATGCATCCTACATTGGCTGGTAACACAATTCTGTATGGCGCAACATCAGGAGAATTATTTCTGGCTGGGAGTGCAGGCGAACGTTTTGCTGTACGTAATAGTGGTGCTTTTGCCATTGTTGAAGGTATTGGTGATCATGGCTGTGAATATATGACTGATGGAACTGTAATAGTTCTGGGAACTGTAGGTCAAAACTTTGGTGCAGGAATGACCGGTGGAAAAGCTTATGTATACGATCCCCACACAAAACTCTCTACAAGAATAAATCCAGAACAAGTAACAATCAAATCACTTCACAAAGAAGAAGAGGAGGAGCTTTTTAAGTGGGTAAATCACCATTCCCGACTAACAAATAGTCATGTTGCCAGCCAGTTGTGCAAAAATTGGCCATCCGTACGGCATGCCATTGTAAAAGTTGTACCCTGGAACAATGTTCCACCACAATCTATAAGAAAACAAACACCCAAACAGGAGAAGCATAGCTCTAGACTTCGGCTATCAGAGTAAATATTGCATAAAATTGTATCAATCCAATAATGATCATAGTGATCTCAAGTTGACAAATACAAAATTCTGTTATAGCATAATCAACCACATAGTTCTAAGCTAACAATAGTACATTCAGATGTTACCTATCTTATAGGTTTGTATCTAAAGATTGGTTGCCTGTAGTGGTTTTAATCGTTAATGTAAAGGAGGGAAGAGTTAGAAATGTCAGCAAAAGGTTCTGCAATTAAAGAGGTTATCAAGGTAGCCGAAGAAGCGAAAGCTCAAGTAGTAGACATACGATTTACTGATTTATTTGGTACTTGGCAGCATTTTAGTATTCCGGTAAATGAATTCACAGAAGAACTATTCAAAAATGGTATAGGTTTTGATGGATCTTCAATCCGTGGATTCCAACAAATTCATGAATCTGATATGTTGCTCCTCCCTGATCCAAGCACAACTTTCATGGATCCAGTACTCGACATATCTACATTAGCAATTATATGTGATATCTATGACCCGGTAACCTTAGAGCCTTATAGTCGTGATCCACGCTATGTTGCAAGAAAGGCAAATAACTACATGCAACAAAGCGGCATAGCAGACTTAAGCTACTGGGGCCCTGAAGCAGAATTCTTTATATTTGACGATGTCAGATACGAAAGCACACCATACTCCTCATACTATGCTATTGATAGTCGTGAGGGCTGGTGGAATAGTGGTGAAGATTTAGGGCCTAACCCAGGTGGACAGATACAAGCCAAACGTGGATATTTCCCTGTCCCACCTGTTGATACCCTGCAGGACGTTCGCAGTGATATGATGCTTACTCTTCAAGCGGCAGGCATTCCAGTAGAAGCACATCACCACGAAGTAGCTTCTGCAGGTCAAAGTGAGATCGATTTACGTTATGACACTTTGGTTAACACGTCAGATAATCTACTAAAATATAAATACTTGGTTCGAATGGTGGCAAGACGCCATGGACTTACTGCTACTTTCATGCCTAAGCCACTATTTGAGGACAATGGAAGTGGTATGCACCTGCACACTAGTCTTTGGAAAAACGGCAAAAACGTCTTCTATGACAAGAGTGGTTATGCTCAACTCTCTGAGACAGCTTTGTACTATATTGGAGGTTTGCTAAAACATGCTCCAGCACTATTGGCACTGGCTGCACCTACTACCAATTCTTATCGTCGTCTAGTACCAGGTTTTGAAGCACCAGTCAACCTAGCATATTCCAAGCGTAATCGCTCTGCAATATGTAGGCTTCCTACTTTCTCTAAAAGCGAAAAGGCAACTAGAGTAGAGTTTCGTGCTCCAGACCCAACGTGCAATCCGTATCTTGCATGTGCAGCGTTGCTGATGGCTGGGCTAGATGGAATAGAAAACCAGATAGATCCTGGAGAACCAATGGATAAGGATTTATATGATTTACCACCTGAGGAACTGGCAAATGTTCCGCAAGTACCTGGTACACTTGCAGAAGTACTTGATGAGCTTGAGAACAATCATGACTTTCTACTTAAGGGTGATGTGTTTACTCCTGATCTCATTGAGACTTACATAGGCTATAAACGCGAAAATGAGGTGGATGCGGTCCGTCTACGTACACATCCACACGAATTTAGTTTATATTTTGACTCATGATCTTCAGGATGGTTTGCTATCCAGTATGACATTTTGAGCCTTGACATTACACTGAGCTTGAAGTAGACTAGATTCCTATAGGATATTTGTTGATAATGTATTTCTTATTGCTGGTGCTATCGTTATTGTTTGTACTCCTTGTTATTGTAGAGGAGTCTGACTCATGTGGGATGGCCCCAGCTAGGATAAACAAACACTAGTATCCAAGCTGAAGAAGAGAAACATACGAGCCGCCCCACACAAAGGAGCGGCTTTTTTTATATATAGATAGTGTCATAAATGCAGTAGTAATCCGAGGATTTATTGAGCTAACTAGAGCGGATTTGACAAGGAGAGTTGCAGATGCCTATTTTGAGCGGAGCACAAATCACTATGGAAGTTTTAGTGAAGGAAGGTGTTGAACTCATCTTTGGCTATCCTGGTGGTGCCATAATGCCAATTTATGATGCCATGCTGGACTACAATATTCATCATGTCCTCACCAGACATGAACAAGGCGCTGCCCATGCAGCAGATGGTTATGCAAGAGCTTCAGGCGAGGTGGGAGTTGCCATGGCCACTTCAGGACCTGGAGCAACCAACCTAGTGACAGGGATTGCCACAGCTATGCTCGACTCTTCACCTATAGTTTGTATTACTGGACAAGTGCCTTCACAAGTCATCGGTACTGATGCATTTCAAGAAACTGATGTAACAGGAGTAACACTCCCAATCACTAAGCACAACTATCTAGTAACCGAAATAGCAGAACTTGCAGACACGCTGCGTGAAGCATTTTACATAGCCCGTTCAGGCAGACAAGGTCCTGTTCTAGTTGACATTGCAAAAGATGTGCAAAATGAAAAAATAGAATTCCAATGGATCGACAAACCTGTCAAACTGCCGGGTTATCGTCCTGATATGAGTGCGGACCAACGAACTTTTCAAGAAGCTGCCGATTTAATAAATAACGCTGAACGCCCTATCATTTTAGCCGGACAGGGCGTTATTGCATCGGGCGCCATGGCAGAACTTCTGAAATTTGTGGAACGCACCAATATCCCGCTGTCTATGACATTGTTGGGTCTTGGCGGATTTCCAGCATCTCATCCACTTAATCTGGGTATGATGGGTATGCATGGAGAAGCATGGGTAAACACTGCTATACAAGAATCTGATCTACTTCTAGCATTTGGAATGCGATTTGATGATCGTGTCACTGGCAATTTGGCTAATTATGCTAAACATGCTAAGAAAATCCATATAGAAATCGACCCTACCGAGATAGATAAGAATGTTAAAGTCGATGTTGCAATTGTAGGTGATTTACGAGAAATGCTAGCAAAACTCACGTCACATACTGATCAGGGCAACCGTAAAGAGTGGCTAAGTAAAATTGAATCACATAGGGGAGACTCAGCTGTGCGTGATATCAAGCACATGCCTGATATGGGACATCTTTATGCTGCTCATGTTATTCATGATATCTGGCGTCTAACAAACGGAGACGCATTAGTCGTAACTGATGTCGGACAACATCAGATGTGGGAAACTCAATATTATCATCATGATACCCCTCGATCTTTGATTACTTCCGGCGGTCTAGGAACAATGGGATTTGCACTACCAGCAGCTATGGGAGCAAAGTTGTCTTGTCCCGAGAAAGAAGTATGGGTCATCTGCGGAGATGGCGGATTTCAGATGACCGCAGCAGAACTCACTACTCTAGCTCAGGAAAATATTGACCTAAATGTAGCTATAATTAACAATGGATATTTGGGGATGGTCCGACAATGGCAAGAGTTTTTTTATGATGGTCGTTATTCTGCTACTCCAATGCTTAGTCCTGACTTTGTGAAACTAGCAGAGGCTCACCGTGCCACTGGTATTCGAGTATCAAAACGCGAAGACGTGGAAACAGCTGTCCGAAAAGCACAAAGTACACCAGGGGTAGTAGTAATAGACTTCGAAGTTGAAAAAGAAGATTCAGTATATCCAATGGTAGCTACTGGAGCAGACTTGGATGATATGATAAGAAGACCAAAACCAGAGATCGAATGGTAGATTGGAGTAGAGTAATGGTATGATACACACAATTATTGCCTACGTCGAAGATAAACCTGGTGTTCTAAATAGAGTAGCATCATTATTCCGTCGACGCGATTTTAATATTGAATCTTTAGCCGTAGGTCATACTAACAGGCCTGGAATTTCTCGAATGACCATAATGGTAGATGCTGAAGACGAAAACGTAGCTAGACGCATTGAAGCTAACCTGTACAAACTAGTCAATGTTCTACGAGTTGATGATTTAACACATAAATCTCCAGTAGCTCGAGAACTAGCCCTTATCAAAGTAAAAGCTGATAGTAAAACTCGAAGTGAAATTGTACAAATAGCGGATGTATTTCACGCTAATATTGTAGATACTGCATCTCAGACTCTTGTGCTTGAAATTAGTGGTACAGCAGAAGAAGTTACGCGTTTACTACAAATGCTAGAGCCATTCAGAATAGTTGAAGTACAGCGTACTGGAGTGATAGCAATACAACCAGGGGATGACCAGGATTATTCTGATCCCTCACTATTTGAAACTATACAAACCAAGCAAGATTAATAAAAAGCACAGATTATAACAAGCAATTACAAACTTACGAAATCTAATATTTAGCGGAGGCCACATGGCTACAATTTATTATGACAAAGATGCTGATCCAAGTATTATAAAACGCAAAAAGGTAGCAATTATCGGATATGGGTCACAGGGACATGCTCATGCTCAGAACCTCAATGATAATGGTGTGAACGTAATCGTAGGTCTTCATGACGGTAGCAAAAGCATAGATAAGGCAAAATCGGACGGGTTAGAAGTCATGAGCGTATCTGAAGCGTCAAAATGGGCAGACGTGATTATGATACTCGCTCCAGATACGGTGCAACCACAAATATACTCTGAAAATATAGAGCCAACTCTAACAGCTGGGAAAACTCTTATGTTCGGACATGGCTTTAATATACGCTTTAACACAATTGAGCCTCCACCTGAAATAGACGTAAGTATGATTGCTCCCAAAGCTCCTGGACATCGCGTGCGCGAAACCTTCATTGAAGGTGGTTGTACGCCAGCATTGCTAGCAGTACATCAGGATGCCTCCGGTAAGGCCAAGGATACAGCCTTATCATACGCATGGGGAATTGGCGTCACTCGAGCGGGAGCCCTAGAAACTACATTTGCGGAGGAAACCGAGACTGATCTTTTTGGTGAACAAAGTATTTTGTGCGGTGGTGTCAGTGCTTTAGTAAAAGCTGCATTTGAGACACTTGTGAAGGCTGGTTATCAACCAGAGGTAGCGTATTTTGAGTGCATGCACGAACTCAAGCTAATTGTAGACTTACTCTACCAAGGTGGACTGAATTATATGCGTTACTCAGTATCGGACACAGCAGAACATGGTGATTACGTAGCAGGCCCACGAATTGTCACTGAAGAAACCATAGGAGCAATGTCTCAAATCCTCAGCGATATACAAAGCGGAGCCTACGCAAAACAATGGATTGAAGAAAATGAAAATGGGCGGCCTTGGTTCAATAAGAAAAGGAGCGAAGAACAAAGCCACTTGATTGAAGAAGTAGGAGCAAAGTTACGTAGCATGATGCCATTTATAGATCCAGTAACCATTAAACCAGGAGAGTAATAAACGAGGCAATTAATTTGTCATGACAAAGTATATTCGTTTTTTCGATACTACGCTAAGAGATGGTGAACAATCACCAGGTGCAACTCTCACCAGTTCAGAAAAACTCGAGGTTGCTAGACAATTAGCTAGACTTGGAGTTGACATTATTGAAGCTGGTTTCCCAGCTGCATCTCCAGATGATTTAGCTGCAGTACAGGGTATAGCTAATGAAATAGGTCGAGAAGATTCCCTGACCAAATTAGGGGAAGAATATAAACACACTCCTACAATATGCGGTTTAGCTCGAGCATCAGAACAGGATATTGATGCTGCTTGGGAAGCCATACAAAGTGCCGACCACCCACGTATTCATACTTTCCTTGCTACCTCTGAAATACACATGCGACACAAACTGCGTATGGACCCCGAAGAAGTGATAGATAGAGTAAAGCACGCAGTCGCATACGCCAAACAACTGTGTGATAATGTAGAATTTAGCCCAGAGGATGCTGGTCGTAGCCAACCGGATTTCCTCTACACAGTGTTAGAACAGGCGATAAAATCTGGCGCAACCACATTAAATATACCTGATACTGTGGGATATACCACTCCGGATGAGTTTGGAGCACTCATCGCTGGAATTGTTGCTAATACGCCCGGAATAGAAAAAGTAATTCTTTCAGTACATTGTCACAATGACTTAGGTATGGCCACGGCAAACACTCTAGCGGGTATTAGAGCCGGTGCAAGACAGGCAGAAGTAACCATTAACGGAATTGGCGAACGTGCCGGAAACACTTCCCTAGAAGAAGTTGTTATGACTTTACAAACGAGAAAGTCAATATTTGAACTTGAACATGGTATAGACACCACTCAAATTGTGCGCACTAGTCGCATGGTCAGCAATTACACTGGAATAGTGGTGCAACCCAACAAAGCTATAGTGGGAGCAAATGCTTTCGCGCATGAAGCTGGCATCCATCAGGACGGAATGCTCAAACATGAAGAAACCTACGAGATTATGCGTCCTGAAACAGTAGGATTATCACAATCCAAACTAATTTTGGGTAAACACTCTGGACGCCATGCTCTTCGAGTACGACTACAGGAGCTGGGCTATGAACTTAGCGATGAAGATTTAAAAGACGTTTTTAACCGTTTCAAGAGAGTAGCCGAAAAGAAAAAGGTAATCACAGACGCAGATATAGAAGTGTTAATTACTGATGAAATAAATCAACCTATAGAAGTATTTAAGTTGCAGGATGTGCAAGTAGTGTGTGGCACCCTAGGTTTACCTACAGCAACAGTACGAATAGTTGACTCTAACGGACTGCTGATAGAGCATGCATCCATTGGCACTGGACCAGTAGACGCTTGTTACAGTGCTATAGACCACATCATAGAATTGCCGAATGAACTGACGGAATATAACGTAAATGCAGTGACTGAAGGAATAGATGCGATTGGTGAGGTTACTGTGCGGATACAAATAGATTCAGAAAAAGTGTCAGCTCCCAAACGCCTATCCCCGCAGAGAGAGCAAATGCAGTATAGATCTTTCGGAGGACATGGAGCCAGTACAGATATTTTTGTTGCCAGTGCACGAGCTTACGTAAATGCCTTAAACAAGGCAATTGGAGCATTAGATTTACATACCAATAACAACGATGCTATTACTAACGACTAAAAACGGAGTGCTTTCTTATGAGTTCTAATCCACTTACACTTTTTGAAAAGATTTGGCACTCACATATAGTGACACAAGAACCAAAGTCCCCGGCGGTGTTATATATCGACCTGCACTTGGTCCATGAAGTCACATCCCCGCAGGCATTTACCGGATTACGAGAACGCGGATTGAAAGTACGACGCCCAACACATACACTTGCGACAATGGATCACTCAATTCCTACTACACCACTTTCAATCCCTATGGCAGACACTCAAGCAGCTGCACAACTACAACAACTCGCTGAAAACTGTGAGGAGTTTGACATAGAACTTTATGGAATGGACTCTCCTATGAGGGGTATAGTACATGTTATAGGTCCTGAACTCGGACGAACACAGCCTGGCATGACCATAGTATGTGGTGATAGCCACACGTCAACACATGGTGCATTTGGAGCTCTGGCCTTTGGAATAGGCACCAGCGAGGTAGAACATGTGCTGGCCAGTCAATGCCTACTCCAACACCAACCTAAAACATTCCAAGTGAACTTATCAGGCAAACTGGGAATAGGTGTATCTGCAAAAGACATAATATTAGCACTGATAGCCCAAATAGGTATTGGTGGTGGTACAGGTCATGTATTTGAATACACCGGTGAAGCAATCCGCGGCCTTACAATGGAAGAAAGAATGACCATATGCAATATGTCGATTGAAGGTGGAGCTCGTGCTGGCATGGTTGCCCCTGATGACACAACCTTCGAATATCTGGCTGGACGCGAACACTCTCCTAAGGGAATTGAATGGGATAAAGCTATTAAGTCGTGGAAAAAACTTTCTACTGACGGAGAAGCTATTTATGACCAATCTATAACACTGGATGCATCGTCACTTGAACCAATGATAACTTTTGGTACAAATCCAAGCATGGGACTTCAAATTACAGGCCGGATTCCGAATCCGAACAACTATAGTGATCCAGACAAACGACATAACTTGGAGGATTCGCTCACTTATATGGAATTACAACCAGGACAACCACTGTTAGGACATCCTGTCGATGTTGTATTCATAGGAAGCTGTACTAACGGCCGTATTTCTGATCTACGATTAGCAGCCAAAGTCCTAGAAGGTCGGCGGGTTGCAGAAAACATAAGAATGTTAGTAGTACCTGGTTCACAATCAGTGAAAATACAAGCTGAATCTGAAGGCTTAGACCAAGTGTTTACTGAAGCCGGTGCCGAATGGCGTGAAGCAGGCTGTTCCATGTGTATAGCAATGAATGGAGACCAAGTCGAACCTGGACAATATGCTGTCAGTACTAGCAACCGGAATTTTGAAGGTCGCCAGGGGAAAGGTGCACGCACCTTCCTGGCATCTCCTCTCACAGCAGCTGCAACAGCAGTGAGGGGCGCAATATCAGATGTTAGGGAGATGATATAAAATGGCCAAATTCACTCATCTCAAATCTAAAGTCATTGTGATACCTAATCGTAATATAGACACTGACCAAATCATTCCAGCTCGATTCCTGAAGGTAACAGACAAGAACGGTCTGGGAGAAGCACTTTTCTCTGACTGGCGTTACAATAGCGATGGTTCCGTCAAACCTGACTTTGTACTTAACCAACAGCAAAACCAGGATGCAAAAATCATTTTGGCTGGTGACAATTTTGGATGTGGATCATCCCGAGAGCATGCGCCGTGGGCTCTAACTGCTTGGGGTATAAATGCAGTGATATCGACATCTTTCGCCGACATTTTTCGTAATAATGCTTTAAAAAATGCGCTCTTGCCGATAGTTGTTAACAAGGATATTCATCAATCATTGTTTGAATTAGTCGCACAATCACCAGACTCAGAACTTTCCATAAATCTTGCTTCTCAGACTTTAACGATACCTAGAAGCACTGCTGTCACATTTCCAATAGACAGTTTTGCAAAAAACTGTCTTCTTACTGGGGTAGATCAACTTGGTTACATCCTATCACACGAATCACTAATAGAGGCTTATGAGTCAACATGTTAGATAATTACATAAAAATCTATGATACGACCTTACGTGATGGTACACAACGCGAGGGAATATCACTGTCCTGTGATGACAAACTTCGTATAGCTCAGCGTCTTGACGATCTTGGTGTAAGTTATATTGAAGGAGGCTGGCCCGGATCTAACCCCAAAGATGTTGAATTCTTTGATCGAATGCCTGAATTAGATCTTAAAACTGCTCGAATCAGCGCATTTGGATCCACGTGCCGTGCAGACTCTAAACCAGAGGAAGATAGCAATCTACAGGCTTTAATACTCGCAAATACTCCTACATGCACACTTGTAGGTAAATCATGGACATTACACGTAACTGATGTAATCAAAACCACACAAGAAGAAAATCTACGCATGATTCAAGACAGTGTAGCTCATCTGAAACATCATAAAAAAGAAGTTATTTATGATGCGGAACATTTTTTTGATGGATTTAACGCTGACCCAGATTATGCTATGGAAACAATACTTGCAGCCCAGAGTGGAGGTGCCGATACCATAGTACTTTGTGACACCAATGGTGGTACTATGCCATGGCAAATAGCTTCTGTGATACATGATGTAAAAAAACAAATTGATACTACTTTAGGCATACACACACATGACGATTCTGGATGTGCTGTTGCTAATACACTTATAGCAGTACGCGAAGGTGTTACACACATTCAAGGCACTGTTAATGGCTATGGAGAACGGTGTGGCAATGCCAATTTGTGCAGTATTTTGCCAGATTTAGAATTAAAAATGGGTGTAACATGCCTGCCCGAAGGTAACCTTAGCGATCTGTACGACTTAGCACATTTTGTGGCTGAGGTCGCCAATCTCTCTCCTGATGAACATCAGTCTTATGTAGGGCACAGTGCATTTACGCATAAGGGTGGTATACATGTAGCAGCTATGCGTCGCAACTCACATAGTTACCAACATGTCAATCCCGAACTCGTGGGGAATGAAATGCGTACTGTAGTATCAGAGCTATCGGGTCACGGCAACTTGATTGCTAAAGCAGAAGAATTCGGAATGCAGTTAGGCAACAGAGAAACGGTGACTGAGGTCCTTTCAGAAATCAAGGATTTAGAGTCGCAGGGGTTCTCATTTGAGGCAGCAGAAGCTTCTGTAGCAATACGGTTAAAACGCCGTCAACCTGACTACAATCCTCCATTTGAGTTTTTAGATTACTCAGCTACAGTTCAACACCGTCAGGGACGTGGAATGTTCTCTGAATCACTAGTAAAAATACTTATCAATAAAAAGGAAGTTCACACAGCTGGTGATGGAAATGGGCCAGTAAATGCTCTCAACATAGCATTGCGTAAGGCTATTTTGCCCACTTATCCAAAGCTGAATGATATACATTTGTCAGACTTTAAGGTAAGGATTTTAGATGGTCGCGACGGAACCGCATCACTCACTCGTGTGCTAATTGATATGCACAATGAACGAGAACGCTGGAGCACTGTAGGAACAAGCACCAATATTATCGAAGCGAGCTGGCAAGCATTAATTGACGGTATTGAATATGGGCTGCTATTAACATGAAGGCACGCATTGTTACACTACCAGGTGATGGTATTGGTCCTGAAGTCATGGCATCTGCCGAAAAAGTATTGGGCAAAGTGGCCAGTCAATTCGATCATAATCTTCAAATAGATGAACGCTTAATGGGAGGTATTTCAATTGATCAAAATGGTATCGCCCTTACGGATGAAACCCTAGCAGATTGTCTAGAGGCTGACGCAGTTTTGCTGGGTGCAGTTGGAGGTCCTAAATGGGATGATCCAAACGCTAAGGTTCGTCCAGAACAGGGACTGCTGGCTTTAAGAAAAGAAATGGGTTTGTTTGCTAACCTAAGACCAGTAAGCACACATCCAAAACTGCAAGATTCTTCGCCTTTGAAAAATGAGATCCTTGCAGATGTAGATATACTAGTCGTGCGGGAATTAACTGGAGGGATATATTTTGGCGAGCCAAAATGTCGCAGGGTTAATGAAGACGGTAACACGTATGCCGTAGATTCCATGATCTACTGGGATTATGAAATAGAGAGAATAGTACGATTAGCATGTAGTTTGGCTGAAGACCGGCAAGGTAAAGTCACCTCCGTGGACAAAGCAAACGTTCTTGAATCATCTAGATTATGGCGTCAAATAGCAACTGAAGTTGCAGATAATCATCCAAATATTAGTTTTAACCATTTGTTGGTTGATGCAGCAGCAATGCACCTAATCACAAAACCATCTAATTTCGACGTATTGGTAACCAGTAATATGTTTGGTGATATACTGACAGATGAAGCATCTGTATTAACTGGATCTATGGGAAATCTTCCATCTGCTTCAATGGGTGAAAGCGGACCAGGATTATATGAGCCAATACATGGATCGGCACCCGATATAGCTGGAAAAGGTATTGCTAATCCCATTGGCATGATCCTCTCAACTGCTCTATTGCTACGTCATTCCCTTAAGCTAGCGCAGGAAGCCAAATGTATTGAAACAGCAGTCAACTTAGCGCTGAATGATGGATGCCGTACAATTGACCTACAACAAGATGGAAATTATCTTTCAACACAGCAGATGACAGAAGCTGTCATCGATAGAATGGGAAATAACATCTCATGAGAGTTGCCTTTCAAGGTGAAAGAGGTGCATATTCGGAGGCAGCAGCTATAGACTATTTTGGGGAAAGTATAGTGCCAGTAGCCTGCCGCACTTTTGACACAGTTTTTTCAAGTGTAGACAATGGCAACTGTGCAAAAGGCATGATCCCTGTAGAAAATTCATTGGCTGGTAGCATACACAGAAATTACGACTTGTTGCAACGGCACCAATTGTCTATTGTAGGTGAAAAAAAATTTAGAGTTCGACATTGTTTGATAGCACAGCCAGATGTACAAATAAAAGATATTCGCAAGGTCATATCCCATCCACAGGCACTGGCCCAATGCGAGAAATACATAGACAAATTAGGAATAGAACGTGAAGCTTCATACGATACTGCTGGAGCCGTTAAAACACTGTCAGAAATGGATGTGTGTGACCATGCCGCCATCGCATCAAAACTTGCAGCAAAAGTTTATGGCATGCAGATATTAGACGAATCGATAGAAGATGCAAAGGAAAACTACACGCGATTCCTAGCTCTAGCTCGTGAGCCGGAAATAGTCACCCATGAATCAACAAAGACGTCCATTGCATTTACACTTAGTCAAGGAGGAACCACACCAGGATCTCTATTTCGGGCGATTGGAGTGTTTGCCATGCGTGATATAAACCTCACAAAAATAGAGTCTAGACCAACTCCATCAGAGACATTTCACTATATTTTTTACCTAGATTTTGAGGGGAGCGTACAAGAGACTAGATGCCAAAGAGCTCTGGAACACCTAAAAGAGATGGCTCCAGACGTACGCGTGTTTGGAACCTATAAATCAGACAGTACAATCTAGAGAAGATTTCTTAGAGCTGATCAAGCTCGTACCTGACAGTAGCGTATAGATTTTCAGCCCTCAATTCTTGTAATGTCAGGCAAGGTGCACCTAAATACTGAGCCAAAGTAGGAGCAAGACCCTGATCAAAGGCAGCATGCTCCATGTTTATTACAATGCTCCGTATACCTTGCTTATTCAAAAGCATTGCAGCTTGATATTCTTCCTCCCTAGGCGGTCGACTGGTCATAGATACATTTCCGGCACCATCAGTAAGTAAAATCATAAGAGGTACTACATCGGGGTATAAGAGATTCTGTTGCATAATAACTCTATGAGCTAAAGTCAATCCGGATGACAGAGGTGTCTTACCACCTACAGGTATATCCGCTAATGCAACACGCGCTAGCTGCACAGACCCAGTCGGCGACAAAACCAATGTTGCATCATTTTTCTGAAACACTATTAACCCTACTCTGTCCCTCCTCTTATACGCGTCAGTAAGTAGTGAAACAATTGCACCTTTAGTAGCACTCATACGTTCTGATACAGCCATCGACCATGAGGCATCAACTACAAACATAACTAAGTTGGCTGACTTACGCACACGAATTTTACGATATAAATCTTCCGTTCTCATTGCAAATGCTACATCTTGAAGTTGATCAGCACGATCTATCTGATACGGAGCAGCAGCTCGAAAACTTGCGTCAAATGCTATATCCTGCAGCTCACCGTTCGCAGGTCTAGCCTGTACATAACGCCCACGTTTTCTTTTAGTCCTAGTAGTGCTTCGTCGGCCACTATGCTGACGAGTGAGTTTGTCTAGAGGAGTATCAAAGGTCCGAGCCTCAAATTCACCGCCTACTTCATCCTTACGACCACCTTCCCACCAATGGTTATCATTAGATACTGAATGATTCTGCGGCAAGGTTGGCTCTGCACTACTGTGATCGATATCTTCTTGAGTAGTGGTTATATCAGTCTTGTCTTTTTTTTTATTTTTGCTTGATTTTCAGTTGCTTCAGTGTTCGACTGATCTGAGTCTGATTGCTGGTTGCCAGAATGAGATTCCTGAAGCCGTTGCTCTAATTCGCCAATGCCAAGACCAACAGACTCAAAAGGCCCATTTTTTACCCTATGAGGCAAAGCAAGTTGTGCTGCTACAAGTACATCATTGTCACTGATTGCTTCCCGACTCTGTAAAGCAGCATGAGCACGTGCTGCTCTCAATATAACTAAATCTGCACGATGACCTTCAACCCCCAAGCTAGTAGTTAAAGAAGCAATGTTCTCTAAATCAATTCTAGAGTAAGTTACTTTTTCAACAATTTTTCGAGCAGATATAATATCACTAGCTATGGCATCAACATTAGGCTGCCATGTTTCTTGAAACATAATCGGTTTAGATTCAAACTGCAGCATTCTTTCCATAATGGCCACACGATCTGAAGCTTCTGCAAGACCTTGAATATCAACCGACAACGCGAAACGATCAAGTAATTGTGGGCGCAAGTCACCTTCTTCAGGATTCATAGTGCCTACAAGAATAAAACGTGCAGGATGACTAAACGATATCCCCTCACGCTCTACTATATTTACACCCATTGCAGCTGAATCTAATAGCAAATCTACTACATGATCATCCAATAGATTCACTTCGTCTATGTACAACAATCCACGATTGGCAGAAGCTAAAACACCAGGGTCAAAATGGCGCTCACCTTGTTTTATAGCTTTTTCGATATCCAATGTACCTACTACACGGTCCTCTGTAGCACTGACTGGCAGATCAACAAAAGGAGTAGGTTTGACAAGGCCATGCAAATCACCTGTTACCAATGATCTTTCCTGGCATTCAGTACACCATTCTAATGTTACATTGGGGTCACAACCAAATCGGCAGTCTTCTATCACTTCTACATCTGGCAAAAGTGATGCTAATGCTCGAGCAGCAGTTGACTTTGCTGTACCCCTCTCACCACGAATTAATACTCCTCCAATGCGTGGATTGACTGCATTCAACAGCAGAGCACATTTCATCAAATCCTGGCCCACGATAGCTGGGAATGGATAAATATTTCTCATAATTGGTTCACTATCTTATCATTATACAGTGAAGTTATGTTAGGTTGTCAATACTCAGAAACAGTCCTATAATGCAAACTTAATTATTTGACAATTAAATACAATACATAGAATATATTACTCATGATGGAAAACACTTTGAATAAACAAAACACCAAATCACTATCAACAAAAGAGACAAAAGCCAATTTTATGTCGGCAGATAATATCAACGTAGTTGTTCCAAAACGTGGCGAGATTCACAATGGGACAATAGTCAATATATCAGCAGATCAAATCCTGATAGACATAGGATATAAAAGCGAAGGTACAGTATCGCAACACGAGCTTTCAAAATTGTCAGATAGTGTATGGCAGAAAATGAAACCTGGGGATCAGGTCATGACATACGTGCTTCGTGGTGCAGATCAAGACAAACCTATGATACTGTCTCTCCTCAAGGCAAAGGAAATACAGGAGTGGGCACAAGCAAAGCAACAAATGATTGCAAAGAGTGTTCACACTGGTGATGTACTCGAAATTAATCAAGGTGGAGTTATTGTTGAAGTAGGTAATCTCAGAGGTTTTCTTCCAAATTCTTGTATAAATTTGGAACATAAGATTGTTAGCAAAACTCCCAATGACCAAAACACTTGGCACCATTTGTTAGGACAGCAAATTACCTACAAGGTTGTAGAGGTAAGTCAGAAGCGCAACAAATTAATTGTGTCGGAACGCGCTGCTCAAAAGGAAGTCCGGAAGTCCAAACGTGAGAAATTGGTTTCCACAATAAAAATTAATCAAGTGTACTCTGGGAGAGTTGTATCACTTGAAAACTTTGGCGCATTTGTAGATATTGGTGGAATTGATGGTCTATTGCACAAGTCTGAGATTTCGTGGAAAAGAGTGCATCATCCAAGCGAAGCACTAAAAATTGGGCAAAATATAAAAGTTGCAATATTAACTTTGGATCTTAATAGATCAAAAATAGGACTATCAATAAAAGCATTGCAACAAAATCCGTGGAATAACATTCAAGATCTCCTCCGAGAGGGGCAACTCGCATATGCTACAGTCACTAACATGACCAAGTTTGGCATATTCGCTTCTCTGAAAGCTTGCAACACAATTGAGGGATTCGTTCACATAAGCGAATTATCCGATAGAGTCGTAAAGCATCCCAAAGAAGTAGTTACGTTAGGCGAGGAAGTCGTTGTCAGAATAATGAGTATTGACCAAAACAAGCAAAGACTTAAACTCAGCATAAAAGAAGTTGGAGAAACTCGTTTTGAGGATTCCGATTATTATCGATACCTAGAAGAAGCACGAAGTAATTAGCATGATATCATTAGATTAGCTGTGTATCCAAAAATTATACTTGAACAACTGTTAACTGAGTTCTGATAATTGTTTGGTAGAATACATTCATAAACAAGCTAAGAGGCCATAATTTTGTCCGAAAATATGCAACGCTTTACACAGCGGGCACGTAGAGTACTAAGCACCGCACAGACTGAGGCAGAGAGATTAAATCAATCGATGATCTGCCCTGAACATATGCTGCTTGGTCTAGTGCTTGATGATGGAGGTGTCGCATACCATGTACTCCATGATCTAGGCATTAACAGCAAGCAGACAAAAATTATCGTCGACAGATTAAGTGCTGGACGTAATGAAGACACTCAAGATGGCAAATTGCGTTTGTCTCCATCTACAGAGCTGACACTGAAGCATGCAGTAAGTGAGGCACAAAAGTTGGGGCATGACTATATTGGAACTGAACATATTTTGCTAAGTCTAGTGCGTGAAAAGAAAGGAATTGTAATAGAAGTACTGAAAAAGCTAGGTATTTCACCTCTACAAGTACGTAGGCATATTAGACGTATTTTGAAAGAAATTCCACCTGAAGTAGAAAATATATCTGCAGAAGTAAATATACGTAAATCACGTAAAAAGCAGAATAAGAAAAAGAAAACACCTCTTTCTGACCAACTAGCTACGGACCTTACAAAGTTGGCGGAATCTAACAAACTAGACCCAGTAATTGGAAGACACTCCGAAGTAGAACGGTTAATACAAATTTTGGCTAGAAGAACAAAGAATAACCCAGCATTAATAGGAGAGCCTGGTGTAGGAAAAACCGCTATAGTGGAAGGATTGGCTCAGCGCATCATATCAGGTGAAGTGCCGGAATTACTGTTCTCCAAGCGTGTTTTGCAACTGGATGTCGGATCAATTGTAGCTGGCACTATGTATCGCGGTCAATTTGAAGAACGAATGAAACGTATTATTGCCGAGATAAAACAATCCGGAGCCATTCTTTTCATTGACGAAGCACACATGCTTGTTGGAGCTGGATCAGCAGGCTCATCAGTAGATGCCGCAAATTTACTCAAACCAGCACTATCTCGTGGTGAACTACAAGTAATTGGAGCAACCACGCTAGATGAATACCGTAAGCACATTGAAGGTGATGCTGCTCTTGAGAGACGATTCCAGCCTGTACACGTTGATGAGCCTACTGTTTATGAAACAATAGAAATTCTCCATGGAATAAAGGGTCGTTATGAACAACATCACCGTGTCAATATCACAGATAAAGCTATAGACGCTGCTGCCAATCTGTCTGTACGATATGTAGCAGACCGGTTTCTACCTGACAAAGCTATAGACCTAATTGACGAATCGGCTTCTAGAGTACGTATGTACAAGAGTCCGGAGGCATTGCAGCTAAAGGAAATGGTCATCAACTTAAAGTCAGTACGTGAAAATCATGCTTTAGCAATTGAAGAGTCCCGTCATGATGATGCCAACGAGTTATTAGATCGTGAAGAAGAGCTAGAACGCCAACTTGAACAATTAAGAGCTGGTTGGGATCGAGCTACAGGCCCTCAGGTAAAAGAAGAGGATATAGCCGAAGTAGTTTCAATGTGGACAAAGATACCTGTAAGTCAAATTACTGAAGCTGAAACAGAACGTCTTCTCCATATGGAAAATGCTTTACACAAACGCATTGTTGGCCAAAATGAGGCTATTGAATCAATATCACGTGCGATAAGACGAGCCCGAGCAGGTTTAAAAGACCCGCGTAGACCAATTGGTTCTTTCGTATTTCTAGGTCCAACAGGAGTGGGTAAAACAGAGTTGACGAAAGCAATGGCTGAGTTCTTGTTTGGAAATGAAGAAGCACTTGTTCAGCTAGACATGTCTGAATTTATGGAACGACATACTGTCAGCAGACTTATTGGTTCACCTCCAGGTTATGTAGGATATGAAGATGCAGGACAATTGACTGAAGCTATTCGTCGTCGCCCATACTCTATTGTGGTGTTTGATGAAGTAGAAAAAGCACATCCGGAAGCACATAATTTGTTGCTGCAAATAATGGAAGAAGGACATTTGTCTGATTCGAAAGGCAAAAAAGTCGATTTCAGAAATGCATTAATCATAATGACTTCTAATATTGGAGCAGAATTAATTCGTAAACAAACGGAGTTTGGTTTTCAGGGATCAGTTGAACCAAATGAAAAAGCCGACCAAGCCTATCAAGATATGCAGAAGAATCTCACTGAGGCATTACATGAAATCTTTAGGCCGGAGTTTATAAATAGAGTGGACGAAACGATTGTATTTAGATCACTAACCAAACAAGAGATAAATGCAATAGTGGACCTAGAGTTAGACAAACTAAGACTTCGTCTTAATTCTCGTAATCTGGATTTGAATATTAGCGACCCTGCAAAATTATTCCTGTCAGATAAAGGTTATGACCCTGAATATGGAGCTCGTCCACTGAGACGCGTCATCCAACGACACGTAGAAGACCCTCTGTCTGACATGCTTCTCGCATCTCCAATACAAGCTGGACTTGTTATGATTGATCTTAATACTGACAAAGACGAAATCAAGATTCATATAGATGAAAAAGAAGTAACAACTGTGGCAAACACGGATACAGCTGTGGAAACACAAGAACAGATTGATGTAGTTACTACATAAGTAAGAATATCATTCGAATTCAATAGACTTTTCCGACAAAATGGATAATTTGTTTTTACATCAAAGCATATTCTTGCTGCCGTTTATTTTGAGATATAATCTCCAAACTTACTTTTTTGCACAGGCTTAATATGGCTAAAAAACATATTCGATACAAGTGTCAACAGTGCGGTCGAACAACTCATCGTGAGATGGGAAAGTGTCCACAATGTGGTCAATGGAATACCATGATTGCAGAAATGGTAACTGAGAAAACCAACAATATCAATAAAAGTATTGTCGGCAGCAGTTTACCATCCAGTAAACCTAGACCAATAAATGAGATTGAAACAACTACTACAGATAGACTTGCTTTACCTAATGATGAATTTGCCAGAGTATTAGGTGGAGGAATTGTACCTGGCTCAATGGTATTAATTGGTGGGGATCCAGGCATAGGTAAAAGTACTCTAATGTTGCAGATTGCAACTTCTATGGCTAAAACCAATTTGCCAGTGCTCTATGTGTCCGGGGAAGAATCTGCTCACCAAGTGAAGATGAGGGCTACTCGCTTGGACGACTGGTCACAATCTAACACTAATCATCTGTATCTCTTGACTGAAACTAACCTAGAAAAAATCACAGAACACATACTTAGCACCAAAGCACAATTGGTCATAATTGATTCTATTCAGACAATAACCAGTGACGATTTGGACTCATCACCCGGGTCTATTACGCAGGTAAGTAACTGCACTAATCTACTAACTCAGCTGGCCAAAATGTCCGATGTCGCCATATTCTTAGTCGGACATGTGACCAAAGAAGGATCAATTGCTGGACCTCGCGTTTTAGAACACACTGTAGACACAGTACTGTACCTTGAGGGAGATTTACACCATGCTTATAGGTTGCTGCGCGGGGTTAAGAATAGATTTGGTCCAACCTCAGAGGTAGGAATTTTTGAAATGAAAAGTTCTGGAATGATAGAGGTAAAAAATCCTTCAGAAACATTCTTGTCCGAAAGACAGGCGAACGTACCAGGTTCTGCAATTACGGTTACAATGGAAGGTACAAGACCATTACTAGTAGAAGTTCAAGCATTGGCCAGCACTTCTACGTTTGGTAAACCTAGACGCACCCCTAACGGAGTGGACTTTAATAGGCTACTTTTGGTAACAGCAGTCTTAACTAGACGCCTTAATTTCCGACTCGCTGATCAAGATGTGTTCGTGAACATAGTAGGTGGACTGCAAATCCAAGAACCAGCAGCAGATCTAGCAATAGCTGGTGCGATTGCTTCATCAGTCAAAGATCAACCCCTCATTTCCGACACCGTACTTATTGGAGAAATTGGTCTTTCGGGTGAGCTACGATCATCTAGACAAATGGCTTCACGTCTAAACGAAGCTGCTAACTTAGGCTTTAAAAGTGCAATAATTCCAAGCTCATCAACACAAACAGAACAATTGCCAAGTAATATACAAATCATTAGTACTCCAACATTAGAAGAAGCATTAGAAGCAGCGCTAAAACACTAAGGAAATGTTCTCTACTTTGACTTTCAGATGACCATGTGTTAAGATAGTCACACAATTATATTTACATATTTATTAGTAAGAAAAAATTCTGGCCTAATTGTTATTTTGTATCAGTACATATTTGAGTAGAAGCAGTAGGCGGTAACACTTTTGTAGTGTCAAAAGTCAACAACACTTAATCTGTGCTGGCATAGTAAGCAAGTAATTATCCTTGAGTGAGTACCTGGCCAGGTGACTCACTCAATTACTTTAACTAGGAGACATATTGCGAGCAGATGCTTTTTCTCGTTTGATCGGTCTGATCGGTTTTGCAATAGGTGGGTTTTATCTGGAAGAACGATCACCATTGCTTGTCCGTGAGCTAATCTCAGCTGACATACGTCTTTGGATGTTTCCAATGGCAGGAGCTATTATAGGATTGTTGCTAGGACCGTACATTACCACTCATCCTGCACGTGCCATACGCAAGCTACTAAGTCAGGCGTCCACTCATGTACTAATTATTGGTCTAGTAGGATTAGTAATAGGTTTGATGGCTGCAGCTTTGTTGGCCTGGCCGCTTTCAACCCTACCATCACCTTTTAGTCAATTATTACCATCTGCATGTGCATTGTTGTTTAGTTGGCTAGGTATAACAGTCTTTATTAGTAGACGTATGGATTTACTAAAGATATTACGCATAAATGGGAAAGACCCCATATTAGATACAGACAATGTCTCACATGATATATCTGGAGTGATACTAGACACAAGCACCATAATAGATGGGCGCATATGTGATATTAGCAAGTGCGGATTCATTTCTGGACCGATAATAATACCTCGCTTTGTATTAGACGAACTACAGCACATCGCTGATTCTTCTGATCAAGAGCGAAGAAGACGCGGAAGGAGAGGGCTAGACCTATTAAATCAGCTTAAGAACCAATCCAATTCGAACGTTACAATAACAGACTTGGATGTTGAGGGCGTTAGAGAAGTGGACAGTAAACTAGTTATGCTAGCAAAACAGTTGGGTATAAAAATAGTTACTAACGACTACAATCTTAACAAAGTTGCTGAAGTACAGGGTATAACTGTACTCAACATAAATGATTTGGCTAATGCAGTGAAAAGTGTGTGCTTACCTGGAGAAAAGTTAGAAGTAAGAATAATTCAAGAAGGAACTGAAGATCGCCAAGGAGTTGGATACTTAACTGATGGAACCATGGTTGTTGTTGATAACGGCAAGAACCTTATAAACAAGAAAATTAGTGTGTCAGTTACTAAAGTGTTGCAAACCTCGGCCGGCCGCATGTTGTTTGCCAGCTTAGAATAATATTGATGCACTACTGCACAATCAAAAAAAGGCGTAAATATTAATGTCGCTAACTGTTTACAATACACTTATTCGCAAAAAAGTACCCTTCAATACTATTGAGCCTGGACGCGTCAGTATGTATGTATGTGGTCCTACTGTGTATGACCATGCCCATATTGGGCATGGAAAACTTTATATATCTATGGACATGATCCTAAGATATTTGCGATACACTGGTCTCGATGTGCTTTACGTACAGAATATTACAGACGTGGGACATCTACTTGACAGTGGAGAAGATCGTATCATGAAAGGCGCTCGCAGAGAACAAACTGATCCTATGCAGATAGTAGAGCGCTATATGAGGTCCTACATGGATGATATGGATGCATTACACAATATCAGACCAGATATTATGCCCAGAGCTGCAGGTCACGTACCTGAGCAAATTGCGGCCGTGGAACAGTTAATTAAAAATGGAAATGCATATGAAGTCAATGGATCAGTGTATTTTGATGTTTCATCATTTCCAGAATACGGAAAACTTTCTGGCCGCAAGATCGATGAACTACAAGAAGGAACTCGTTTAGATACACGCGCAGAGAAACGCAGGCCGGAAGACTTTGCATTGTGGAAACGTGCAGATCCTGAACACATAATGCGCTGGAGCAGCCCATGGGGGGAAGGATTTCCTGGATGGCATATAGAGTGTACCGCAATGGCAATCAAATACCTTGGTGCCAATTTTGATATTCATGGTGGCGGTCTTGAGAACGTCTTTCCACATAACGAATGTGAAATAGCTCAGTCGGAAGCCTTAAGTGGTGAATCATTTGCTAACTTCTGGTTGCATGCTGGATCGCTGACTGTATCGGGTGTTAAGATGAGCAAAAGTCTAGGAAATTCAGTCACCATTCAAGATGCTCTATCTGAATATCCTCCAGAAGTCATACGAATGTTTGTACTTTCTAGCCATTATAGAAGCCCCATAGATTATTCAAAAGAGGCCGTTGACGCAGCCTACAAAGGGTGGCAAAGACTTATTGGGCCAGCATTGTTAGTACAACAGATTCTTCTGACAACACAAGACTCAGACACTCCAAAAGATAATTTATCCTCGACTATAAAAAAGACCCGTGATAATTTCAACGCAGCTATGGATGATGACTTCAATGCACCTAAAGCTATTGCATGCCTGTTTGATTTTGCAAAAGATGTCAATGGTCTTCTGTCTGAATGCCCTCGACCAGATGACTCAACCCTTCAGTCAATTGCCGAAGTGTACAATGATCTAGCAGGCACAGTACTTGGACTGTTACCTGCAAATAGTACCACTTCCGTCAATCGCGACAATGAGCTTATTGAAATATTGGTTGAGTTACGCAAAACTGCCCGGGATCAGAAAGATTTTGCTACCTCAGACTCTATAAGAGATAAACTGGCTGCAGTCGGAGTAACCCTAGAAGATGGTCAATCAGGCACTACTTGGAAAACAGGTTTCAGCAATCTAAGTGAATGAATTCATATATCGGCGTAATGCAATTGCGGAGACCATCCTTGCTTCTCGGCGCAATATAGTCCGCCTAATATTAGCAAAAGAAGCATCCTCGAATAACAAAACTAGTCTAGTAGTAGAATCAGCTCAAAGTAAATCAGTTAAAATCGAACGAATACCAAGATCTCAAATAACTGGCAAAATTGGCAACAGCAATCATCAAGATATGCTTCTAGAAGTACAGTCCTACCCCTATGCTGAAATAGAAGATATGTACGCTTTATCTGAGAAAGACAACGAATCACCATTATTGCTGATCCTTGATCAATTACAATCACCAAGTAATTTCGGACGTTTGTTGCGTAGCGCGGAAGCAATGCGGGCACATGGAGTAATTTTACAAAAGCGCCGTACAGTCGGCATTACACCTGCGGTAGTAGCAGCATCTATGGGAGCTAGCGAGCACTTGTTGATTACCAGGGTAACCAATCTGGCACGAACTATAAAACAACTTCAAAGCGACAATCTGTGGGTGATAGGCTTAGATGCATACACAGAAAGTAATCTGTTAAGTGAAATGGACTTAAACCGAGCACTTGCATTAGTCATCGGTAATGAAGGGACTGGGATTAGACAACTCATACGTAATAAATGTGATGCATTGGTTAGTATATCCATGCTAGGTAAAATAGAATCACTCAATGCTGCAATTGCAGGTTCCATAGCTCTTTATGCAGCCAGAGAGGCAAGAAATCAGGTTGATAGACAATCAACTATTGACTAGTACGCATTATCCTGTTAAACTTGCGCCGGTTTATACTAAGACTCACATATATATTTTGGATGTTTGTTTAAACTAGGTGCTTGACCTCTTAGACCAAAACTTGGTATAATCTGCACGGCGCCAGTTGGGACGGCGCTATTTTTAACTCAGACGCTTGTCAGTGGGCCATGCCGACGTAGCTCAATTGGCAGAGCAAGCGCTTTGTAAGTGCTAGGTTATGGGTTCGAGTCCCTTCGTCGGCTCAACAGGGGCAGGCGCCGGAGATGGTGAGCCGGGCCGGTCTGTAAAATCGGTGGCATACGCCTGAGTGGGTTCAAATCCCACCCTGCCCACCTGAAAATTGTTTAAGCCCTCGTAGCTCAGGTGGCAGAGCACACCCTTGGTAAGGGTGAGGTCATGGGTTCAAGTCCCATTGGTGGCTGTGCCGGGCAGGCCGGCTGAAAGTGGAGCATGCCTGCCGGTCGGCCAGGCGTCGAATGCGCAACTCCGTCCACGGTGGACGGGTGGTTTTGGTAAGGACAAGTGTACAGTCGTGTCCCGCCGGTTCGGGCCGTTTGACCCGGAAGACCGGAGCGGGGCCAGGCCCAGTGTTGGGAGGTACTGTCAGATGGCAAAGGCTGTTTTCGAAAGAACCAAG
>PVBE012693795.1_pt1 | contig 57627 bp, 47 predicted proteins | sample 1631181 | NCBI WGS metagenome assembly PVBE01 (sample SAMN08397723, study PRJNA350692) | Marine metagenome, whole genome shotgun sequencing project. | isolation source: water | place: Pacific Ocean | collected 2012-04
CTGGTTCTGGAGCTGCGGCCATTTCATTCTGCTCAGTATGTTATTCCCTTAGCCGGAATGGTTTTCGCCAGTGCCATGAATAGCATCAGCATCTGTGCAGAGGGGTTTCAGTCAGAGAGAAACCGTGGGGAAAAGATCACGGTGGCCAGGGAATTTGCATTCAAGGCTGCCCTGATACCCATTACCAATGCCCTGTTTGACGTTGGACTGGTATCACTGCCCGGCATGATGACAGGTCAGATTATTGCCGGTGTAGACCCACCTATCGCCGCGCGTTACCAGATCATGGCCATGTGCATGCTGTTTTCCTCCGCCGGACTCTCTGCAGCTTGTTTTCTGTATTTCCTGACACGTAGAAGCGAGTAGTGACGAACCGGCATGCATAGACTACTCCTGCTAACGCATCGCTATCTGGGAATCGCACTCGGGATAGTGTTCGTACTCTGGTTCGCCTCGGGCTTCGCCATTATGTACACGGGAGGCATGCCAGCACTAACCGAGTCAGAGCGCCTGGCGCATCTTCCCGATCTGGATCTGTCGCAGGTTCAGATTACGTCACAACAGGCGGCGGAGCTTGCTGGCAGTTCTGCCGTTCCACGCCTGCATAGCATTATGGATCGTCCGGCCTATGAGTTTCCAGGAAGGCGCCCGAGAATCGTGTTTGCAGATAACGGAGCGATACTCGAGAGCACTATGGTGAATTCCAGAGAGCTCGCGGCACGTTTCAGTGGGGTGACAGCTGATACCGTTACTCGGGTAGGACGCATCGAAGAGGTCGATCAATGGACAATTGGTCTGCGCAACGAATTGCCGCTGGAGAAATTTTCAATCTCAGATGAGTGGGCCACCGAAATCTATGTATCACCGGGTAGCGCGCAGGTGGTTCTGGCAACTACACGACAGGATCGGTTGCTGGCCTGGCTCGGCGCAATTCCTCACTGGCTTTACTTTGTGGATCTGCGCAAGCGGGGAGCACTTTGGTCCGGCTCGGTTATCTGGCTGGCGAGTCTGGGATCATTCTTGACCGTACTCGGTCTCGTCATGCTGTTTACACAGATGCGTAGAGTGAAGCCGTTTAGTCCCAGTAAAGCTATTCCCTATCGGGGGCTCATGCGCTGGCACTATCTGAGTGGATTGATCTTTGGAGTAATCACGCTTACCTGGGTATTCAGTGGATTGCTTTCAATGGAGCCCTATAGCTGGAACACAGTCCGGGGTCTTTCCAACCCACGTGATGCACTGCAAGGGGGTCAGGTAGACTTGCTTGCCTTCTCCGGTTTCACACAAACTGACACGCAACAGCGGCTACACCGAATCGCAGGAGAAGCGAATATCAAAGAGGTAAATTTCAAGCGCGTGCTCGATGGGCATTTCTATCAGCTGGTGATGAGTTCGCAGGATTCCCCGTGGGGATTTGACAGGCTGCTGATCGGTGCGACCTCGCTGCTGCCGCAAAGCGCATTGTTTAGCGAGGCCGATATTGCGCAGCGCCTGCAGCTTCATGCTGGCAGTAATACCCTCATTAGTGCACAAGTACTTTCGGACTATGATAACTACTACTACTCGCGAACCAGCCGTGTTGCACCGACAGCCCCCCTACCCGTATTGCGAGTGCAATTCGATGATCCGATGCAGACCTGGTACTACGCCGATCTGCGCGGGGGTGAACTGGTGTACCAGAGCCATCGTTGGGGTCGACTGGAGCGCTGGCTTTATAACGGGCTGCACAGCCTGGATTTCGGATTCTGGTACCGGTCCCGACCCTTATGGGATATCGCGGTCATCCTCCTGTTAAGCGGTGGCCTGTTGTTAAGTCTGCTGGGGGTGACCATGGGATTGCGGCGCTTGCGGCGTGACTCCCGGCGAATGCTGAGAGGATCGTAAAAAGTACTTGCTGTTGCATGATTCAGGTTCAGAGGATCCCTGGCGTCTCTTGTGGTGGCCAGGGTGCTGGGGTATTCTCAGGCCGATTGGCAGGAGAGATTTATGAATGAGGCGAGCACAACAAGCATTACTACAGACGATAGCTTTACCAGTTCCGCTGGGAAGCAATTGGGTCTGTATACACTCTATGCCTTGCTCGGCTTAGTAGCCATTATCTACATGCTTTCTGTTGCCGCAGGAAATACCGGTAGCAACGTCTCGGGTGGCGCCGTTAACGTGGAACGCAATAGCATTACCATCACGCTTCGAGAGGAACCTCCCCAGCTCGATGCGGGGCGTGCCACCGATGCATCGAGTTTCGTGGTGTTAGCGCATGTGATGGAGGGCTTAATCTCCTACGATGACAACGATCAACTGATACCCGGAGTGGCAGAGCGATGGGAGATCAGGGAAGACGGGGCGACTTTCTGGCTGCGTGACGATGCCATGTGGAGCGATGGCCAGCCAGTTACGGCACATGACTTCGAGTTTGCCTGGAAGCGTGTACTGGATCCGGCTACCGCCGCGGAATACTCCTTCATCATGTACTCCATCAAGAACGCCGAAGCGATCAACCAGGGTGACTTGCCTAAGGAAATGTTGGCAGTGACCGCGACTACGGACAGGATCCTGGATATCGAATTCGAAAGACCTACCCCTTACTTCGACAAACTGGCGGCCTTTAATACCTATTTCCCGCTACGTGAAGATTTTTTTGAAAGCACAAATGGCCGCTATGGTTCCGATGCTGACATGATGCTTTATAACGGCCCTTATGTGGTAGCTGAATGGGTGCACGGATCTACCATGTTATGGACGAAGAATCCGTACTACTGGAGTGATGAAAAAGGCTTCCTCGACGAAATCGTTACTGCCTATATCACCCAGGACGTGAATGCCAAGTTGAACCTGTTTAAGGATGGGCAGATCGTCGATACTCATTTAGTGGCACCCATGCTACCAACGGCGATGGAACAACGCTGGCAGATCGACCGTGTCATGGACGGCTCGGTATTTTTCCTCGAGTTCAATCATCGGGAAGGCCGCATTTCCGACAATCTGAATTTTCGCAAAGCGCTACAGCTGGCACAGGATTCATCAGAACTGGTGTACAAGGTATTGAAGGAAGCGAGCTATCTACCAGCCGAAAGTCTTTTCCCGGTTTGGATTCAGGGCGTAGAGGATGTGTTTCGAAAAGAGTATCCGGCACCGGAGCACCAGATGAATCTGGCTCGCGCTAGAGAGCATCTGGAAATGGCTCGCCAGGAACTGGACCTTGGAGAATTCCCTCCAATCATATTTCTGTCAGGCGATACGCCGGTTTCGCTACTGGCTGCGGAATACTACCAGCAACTGTACAAGCAAAATCTCGGCCTCGAGATTCGTATCGATGCACAAATATTCAAGCAGCGTCTCGCCAAGATGACCTCTGGTGATTTCGACATCGTGTTGGCGGGATGGAGTCCTGATTACTTCGATGCGCTGACCTTCGGAGATCTCTTCGCCTCGTGGAATCTGAATAACCGGGGTCGGTACAATAGCGAAGAAATGGATCGCCACATAAGAATCGCCCAATCAGAGCTCGACCCCCGCAAGCGCATGGATGCATTTGGTGAAATTCAACGCCTTGCCTATGATGACGTGGTTATAATACCGATGTATGAACGAGGCTGGTCTTTCGTCGTCGACCCAAGATTGAAAGGCTTCAAGCGGCGCTCGGTTGGCCCGGAAACCGATTACAACTATGCCTATATAGATGTATCTGGAAATTAGAAGAATAATAGATATGCGCTCAGCGTTGTTGTAATCGGTCGAAATCTTATGTGGTTATATGTAATAAAGCGCTTGCTCCAGGGGATTATTACCGTCTGGTTTATTGCTACAGCCACCTTCTTCGCCATGCATAATGTGCCAGGCGATCCCCTCCTGAATGATCGAGCCGTAACCGAGGCTATTCGGGCTAACCTCGAAGCCAGGTACGGTCTGGATCAGCCAATCGGCACCCAGTACCTCCTCTACCTGCGTAATCTCTCCCGGGGCGATTTTGGAATTTCCTTTACCCAGGAAAACCGGGAAGTCAATGACATTATAAGAGAGCATTTTCCGGTTTCCGCTATCCTCGGCATTCTGGCGGTGGTATTCGCCGCGGCCGGTGGCGTCTTGTTTGGCGCCTTGACGGCAATCTATCGCAACCGGCTGCCGGACTACATCATCATGTTCCTGGTGATACTGGGTATCTCGGTTCCGAGCTTTGTCGTCGCCGCCCTGATCCAGCTTATGCTGGTGACATTAAACAGTGCAGTGGGCACCACCGTGTTACCGGTGGCGGGCTGGGGAACCATATTACACATGCTAGTCCCGGCAATGGTATTGGGGCTTGGTACCATGGCCTATCTCACTCGACTCATGCGCTCCAGCATGCTGGAGGTAATTAGCTCCGATTTTGTTCGAACGGCGAAATCGAAGGGAGTTCCCCCGGCAAGAATTTTCGCCAAGCACCAGCTTCGTAACGCGATCCTTCCGGTAATCACAGTGCTGGGACCGGCGATTGCAGCGATCACCACTGGCGGTTTCGTTGTAGAACTGGTCTTCGCAATTCCAGGGCTGGGCAGATTCTTCGTGCAGGCCGTCCAGCAGCTCGATTACACAGTCATCATGGGGACCACGGTTTTTTATGGGGCGTTCCTGGTGTTCATGGTCATCGTTGTGGACGTACTCTACGGCTTTATCGATCCCCGTGTGAGGCTGGAGTAATGACTGACATAGCTTCATCAGAATTTGCACCGCTTCAGGAGCAAAAAGAAGTTCATGCTATCTCACGGCCATCTTTATCTTATTGGCAGGATGCCTGGATTCGTCTCAAGTCAAACCGACGTGCCCTGGTTTCCCTCTACATTGTAATTGGTTTGTTGTTGTTCACTCTGGCTGGGCCATGGATCTGGAGAACTGACCCGGCTTTTCAGGATCTGGACCAGGTCAGTCAGCCACCGGGTACCAACCGTGGCGCATTGGTGGTGGAAGACTACCAACCCTGGTTTGGCGATCAATTCCTGGCAGGAGAGGATTTGAGGCTCGCAGAACCCGGTACCACCCAGGCGGTCAGGCTGCAATGGGATCCACTGGATGCTGCCGGTGGTCACCGCGTCTATCGCAATATATTTCCACTTGGTCCGGAGCGTGCGTACGGCATACCGTTGGCGGAACTGCTTGATCCCGAGACAGACTACTTCGAAGATCGCCTGGATTTGAAACCGGGGCGTTATTACTACTCCGTGGTTGCTATCGGGCCTCGAGGTGAACTGCTGGACAATTTCGAGACGATTGAAGTGAGTGTCCAACAAGTTACAACTGTTATCGAAGCCGTGGAACGTGGATTAGTGGATGATGCGACCGAGTTGCAGGTGGGTGACCAGATTGATCTAATCTGGCACCCGCTTGGCACCGACTACCTGGGCAGGGATTTGCTCGCCAGGTTAATGGCTGGGGCAAGAGTCTCATTATTTATTGGTATCGGTGCCCCGTTTCTGTTCGTCCTGTTCGGCGTGGTCTATGGAAGTATGGCTGGATTCATCGGAGGCAGAACCGATCAGATGATGATGCGCTTCGCCGATTTCGTCGTGGCACTGCCTTTCCTGTTGTTTATGATCCTGTTCAAGATTGCCTTCGGAATCGGGCCGGGAGAGAGCGGGGTGTTTCCCATGCTGGTGGCCCTGGTTGTGCTGATGTGGCCGGCAACGGCCAGGCTGGTGCGGGGACAGATTCTGCAGATTCGTGAGCAGGGCTATATCAGTGCCTCGCAATTGCTTGGCGCGAAAACCAGCTATCTGATTCTTCGTCACATGATTCCCAATACACTCGGTGTGGTTCTGGTGACAGTCACCTTTGCCATCCCCAGTGCCATCTTTACCGAAGCCTTTCTGTCTTTTATTGGCATGGGTGTGGCACCTCCCACGCCGTCATGGGGTTCGATGTCCAACGAGGGCATCAAGACTATGTTGACCACGCCCCATGAGCTTATCTTCCCTGCTATGTTCATTAGTTTGACCGTATTGGCATTTAATCTGCTCGGTGATGGCTTGAGGGATGCGCTGGATGCGCGCATGAGGAATACCGAATGAGTAGGGCTTCGTTGGCTAACGAAGCTGCACTGGTATTGCTGGAAGTTGAAAACCTGGCGGTTGAATTCGATACCTATGGCGGCATCGTCAAGGCGGTAAGAGGTGTCAACTTTACCGTCGATCATGGCAAGACTCTGGCCATAGTAGGCGAGTCAGGATGCGGCAAGTCCGTAACCGTGCAAAGCATGATGGGCCTGATTCCCATGCCGCCCGGGCATATAACTTCCGGTTCCGCAAGGCTGCGTGGGACAGAAGTCCTGGGGCGCAATAGCATCGATGGAAAGGAAATTCGCGGCGCTGAGATCGGTATGATCTTCCAGGACCCGATGACTTCACTTAACCCCACCATGATGATCGGTGACCAGATAGCAGAACCACTGCAAGTGCATAAGGGATATGGGTACCGTCAGGCATTCGATGAGGCCGTTCGTCTGCTAGAGATGAGCAAGATTCCGGAGGCAAGCAAGCGTGCCAGGCAATACCCCTTTGAATTCTCTGGAGGCATGCTGCAACGTGCCATGATCGCCATGGCGATTTCCTGCAAACCATCCATCCTGATAGCCGACGAACCCACTACGGCATTGGATGTCACAATCCAGGCTCAAATACTGGACCTGATGCAAGACCTGCAGCATGAGACAGGCATGGCGATAATTCTTATAACACACGATCTTGGTGTTGTGGCACGCATGGCGGACGATGTCGCCGTTATGTATGCAGGCAAGATAGTCGAGCATGGATCGGTGGATGATGTATTTTATCGTTCTGCCCATCCCTATACCGTGGGTTTGAAAGAAGCGATGCCAACCAACGATCCGACCAGGCAGCATGAGCTGCACCCAATCGAAGGCAGTCCGCCAGATTTATTTGCGCCGCCTCCCGGTTGTGGGTATTGCGCGCGTTGCCCGTTCGCTATGCAGATCTGTGATACCAGAGAATCACCTGATTTTTTTCTGAAAGAGCAGCATTTCAGTCGCTGCTGGCTGCATCATGAAGACTCGCCAAGCAAACCCGATGACTTGTATTTCAAGGGCCGCGAAGCATGAGTAATCTACTCAAGGCAGCTGAGCTAACTCGCTATTTCGATATCGGTCGCAATCAGCGCGTGCATGCTGTGGAAAAAGTGACACTGGAAGTTGCAGAGAAAGAAATTGTTGGCCTCGTGGGGGAGAGTGGTTCCGGAAAGTCTACCTTTGGTAAGACTGTTGTCGGACTTCACGCCAAGACATCTGGAACGGTGAAGTTTCGAGGCGAAACATTACCTCAGAAGTATCGACCGGCCGATTTTCAGCGATTGGCCACAAAGATGCAGATGATCTTCCAGGATCCTTATTCGTCACTGAATCCAAGGATGACAGTTGGAGAAATCATCGCCGAGGGAATTCGCTTACACCCGGAACTCAGTGCTGCCGATATTCGGCAACTGGTTGCTGAGTGGCTGGAACGGGTGGGGCTACAGGCAGATCATATGTCGCGTTATCCGCATGAATTCTCCGGAGGTCAGCGGCAACGGATAGGCATAGCCCGTGCTCTGATACTGGAACCCGAGTTTGTCGTTTGCGACGAACCGATCTCTGCATTGGATGTTTCGGTGCAGGCACAAGTAATCAACCTGCTGGATGAACTCAAAGACAAGATGGGATTGACGCTGTTATTTATTGCCCACGACCTGTCGATGGTGCGCTACGTGAGTGATCGTATGGCGGTCATGTATCTTGGCTCGCTGGTGGAAGTGGGTAAAGCAGACGAAGTGTACTTCGATCCCAAGCACCCTTACACGGAGGTGCTGATCGGTTCCAACCCGGAGCCGAACCCACAACTGGAACGGAATAGGCCGTCTACGACTATTCAAGGGGAAATACCTTCACCGGTCAATGTGCCTGCTGGTTGTCGCTTTGCCAACCGCTGCCCCAAGGTATTGGACCAGTGCCGCACAGTTACCCCCGAACTGATTCCACTGAAAGACATCAATCGCCAGGTTGCCTGCCATCTCTACAACTAAAGCCCTGTTTAACCCGGGTAGTGATCAGCATTGACGAAGATCGGGCTAGTCTCCTTCTTCGAGGTCTCTGATCAACTTGGTCAAGCTGCGGAAATCAGTCTTGCCGCTACCCATGCGCGGAAACTCTGCAATCGTGACATATTGCTTGGGCAGCGCCAGGTTTGGGAGGTCTTCAGAGAGCTTTTTGCCCAGCTCCTGTGGGTCGACACTCTGGGTCGTCACGGCCACGATGCGCGATCCCCGCTTGGCGTCTGGCAATTCTACAGCACAGCATTCCACTTCTTCCGGAGTCCTGGCATTGAGCGTCTCTTCCACCATGACCAGTGAAATCATCTCCCCGCCAATCTTGACGAAGCGCTTTAGTCGCCCCCTGTGCCACAGGTAGCCGTCTTCATCCAGATAGCCCAGATCCCCGGTGTCGTACCAGCCGGATGTAATGCGCAGGTGGGTTTCTTCGATATCGTTCAGGTAGCCCTGCATGACTCCATCACCCTTGACTATGATCTTGCCAGTTTCACCCGATTTACATTCCTCACCGGTCTCGTAGTCTTCGATCTTGACTTTGGTGCCGGGGATGGGGATGCCGATACTGCCCGGTTTGTTGGAGTCCCGCGGATTTACGGAGATAACCGGCGAAGTCTCGGTAGCGCCGTAGCCTTCAAAGATCTCGAGGTCATGTTTTTCACGAAACAGCGTCCTCAAGCGTTCTGGACACTTATCGGCCCCAGACACGGCGAGTTCTACACTGGCGAAATCTCCCGGAGCAGACTGCTTGACGTAGCCTTCCAGAAACAGCGGCGTGCCTATCAGCAAGGCTGGTTTGTCTTCCTTAATAAGTTTGACGACTGTTTTAAAATCGAGTGGATTCGCATAAGTAATCGAGGTCATGGCGAGACACAAGGGAGTCCATAGATTTATTGTTAGCCCGAAGACATGAAAATAAGGCAGCACTGCCAGCACCCTATCCATATCATGGATATCCATCATGTCCGAGAATGAGTCGATGTTGGACAGTAGGTTTTTTTGAGTTAGCTGAACTACTTTGGGTTCTTTCTCGCTACCGCTAGTGAAAAGAATTACTGCGGGTCTATTCAGATCGGTTTTCCCTGCTATGCGTTTAAGCCAGGAAAGGGGTAATTTTGTTTTTGCAAACCCCAGCGCCTTTTCCAGTGAACCGAGCTGCTCCATGATGTCTTCTATAAAGATCATGTCAGGAAGCTCTTCACAGCCAACTCGTTCCAGCAAGGCTCGGGTAGTCACTATCACCTTGAAATCGCATTTCTGCTGGGCGTACTGGCAGTTTCTAGCGGCGCCGGTTGAGTAATTGATCATAACCGGCGTGCGCCCACCGATAAGTGCGCCAACAATCGCCAATGCCCCACCGAACGAGGTGGGCAACATGATGCCTATGCGTCCCTTTTCGAGCTTGCGGAACCTACGGGCTAGAATCAGGGATGCCAGCAATGCCCGTGAGTAAGTGACATCGCGTCCTGTTGATCGGTCGATAATGGCGGGCTTGTCAGGGAATTTCCTGGCCGACTCGATGAATCGATGCTGTAACATGTCGGCATATTATCCCAAAACTACGCGCTTGGAACAGGATGGTGCCGATGGTAGAGTGCCTGTTCCCCCTTGCGGGAACAGCACTTTGTGCAGCCCGTATCTAGACAGGAGGAGGCAGGCCGTGCAAAATTTGGAGCATCTAAACAGTCTACATAGAGTCTTGCTCGGTTTGCTGCTGGTGGCCGAGCCAACCAAAGATCTGGATGCGCGCTGGGGAGGCGTGCCTTCATGGACGGTGGTAGATTTGCTGCCAATAATTTATGCAGAACTCACTCAATAATTAGAGTAGCTTGCGAAGAAATGAAGCACAAGGGAAGTTGCCACTGTGGTGCCGTTCAATTTGAAGTTGAAGCGCCGGATCCAGTCGAAGTTGAAAACTGTAATTGTTCGATCTGCAGTAAATCAGGCTATTTGCACTTGATCGTGCCCGGCGCCAACTTCAGTCTCCTCGCGGGAGAGTCCCAGCTGCACACTTACAGCTTCAACACCGGTGTCGCCAGGCACTACTTCTGCAAGGTCTGTGGCATCAAGCCTTATTATATCCCCCGCTCCAATCCCGACGGGGTAGACGTCAATGTGAATTGCCTGGATGAGCAGCCGGTGAACATGAGCATTGTGGATTTTGATGGTCGAAATTGGGAGCAGCACGCTCACAAGATTGCCCACAAGAGCAAGCCTTCCTGAATATTTCGGTATTGAAGACTTTCATATCATGCTGAGTGGATTACTCAAACATTTCAACACGATCTGGTTAGTGGTAGTAGTCATCGTACTGGGTCTTTTGCTGATGTTTCCCGGCTGGTTGAACAGGGAATCCATATCCGACTATCTCAATAACCTCGGCGCTATGGCGCTGCTGGTGTATATCGGCGTTTCGCTAACTCGCTCCATGCTGCTGATTCCCTGCACACCATTTGTACTGGCCGGGGCAATTTCCTTTCCACAGCAGCTCTTTCTTGTGTTGCTGATCTCAATGGTTGGTATTGTGGTTGGAGCGTTCCTGGTATACAGTTTCCCTTCTTTTGGCAACTACGATGAGCATCTGGAAGAAAAGTATCCAGAGAAGATTGCGGTACTGAAAGAAAAAATGCATGGCAAGTATGCCTTTGCTTTTATCATCGGGTGGTCATTCTTCCCGTTGGTACCCACAGATGCGGTCTGTTATGTCGCAGGGATGGCGAAGATGTCTTTCAAGAAGATGATTTCAGCACTGCTAATTGGTGAATTTCCCCTGGTAACTGCTTACATATTTCTTGGAGCCGAAATAGGTGAGTGGCTGAGAGTATGACAATTCGATTCAAATTTAGTGATTCCTTCAATTTAATAAAGAATATCAGGACGACCGGTACTATTACGCCCAGTTCCAAGGTTCTTATCGAACAACTCCTGGGACCGATCGATTTTGCTTTGGCGCGCTGTATCGTCGAGCTCGGTCCTGGCAATGGTTGTGTCACACATGCACTATTAAAGCGGATACATCCGGATTGCGTGCTGGTTTGTCTCGAGCTGAATAATGAATTTGCAACCCAGTTGAATACCCATCGGGACCCGCGCTTACGTGTCTACAATGCCTGCGCTTCTTCGATACGAGAAATACTCGATGAGCTGGACATCGCCAAGGTGGATCACGTTGTTTCCAGTCTACCGCTGTCACTAATCGACGATAATGTGGTTGATAATATCCTCGGCAGTGTCGATTCGAATCTCCGTGAGGGGGGAAGGTTTCTCCAGTACCAATACAGCCTCGCCAACTATAGCGACATGAAGCCATTCTTCCGTGACGTGAAACTCCGTTTCACGCTGCGCAACATGCCTCCCGCCTTCGTCTACGAGTGTATTAAGTAGTCAAAAATCGGGGACAGGCCCCATTGCTCTCTCGAATTTCTAGTCCACCAGTGTGATGCGGTTATCCGGATCTGGCCGAAAGATCAGGTATTCGATATCGGTTTCGAGTTCACTCCAGTAATGGGGAGTGTGCCCGGGAATCACCACCACATCCCCTGGCACTATGCGGCGGCTTACACCGCCTTCGATGCCGGAGCTGCGAATGCTCGTAGAGGGGCTGGGAGCCGGTCGTGGATCAATCAGCGTGCCACCGGTAACGAGCGTGGCATAACCTTTCAGCATGTAGTAGATCTCGGTCGTATTGACCGGGTGCAGATTGGCTCCGCCCGGAATTTCTTTCGGTCGAAACACCCCATAAACACCGACGCGGTAATCCCCGGTCACACTAACCGTTCTGATCGGCCGGTCGCTGACCCGATCGCGGGGCAGGGCATCGATGAACTTGCTAATATCTTCGGCGGTGACATCGGTGGCCGAGGGAGGTTCGGCAGGTGCCGGGGTCTGCGCGACAGCGACGCCGATGCAGGCTGTTGCTGCGAGAGTTAGAGCGATTCTTGTCATTGTTTTTGCTCGGGTTAGAGGATCAATAAGGGACAGTCCCTTTGTTACTCGGTCAGCGGTATGCGGTTATCCGGATCCGGCCTGAAAATCAGGTAGGTCAGATCGGTTTCCAGTTCGCTGAACCAATGTGGCGTGTGACCAGGAATAATAATGACGTCACCGGGAACCACGCGCCGGCTGACTCCGCCTTCGATGGCGGTGCCCCGCACCCAATTGGCATTTTCCTGCTTGGCATCCGTCATCGTACCGCCAGTCACGAGTGTCGCATAACCGCTCATCATGTAGTAAATCTCGGTGGTGTCAACCTGATGCAGGTTCGATCTACCCGGAAGGTCCTTAGGCCGGAAAACTCCATAGACCCCGACTCGGTAATCACCGGTAACTTCGACATTCTTGATGGGGCGATCACTAACCCGGTCCTTGGGCAGTGCATCGATAAACTTGGTGATCTCCTCGGCGGTTACATCGGTGGCTATTGGCGGAATAGCAGGTGCCGGAGTCTGTGCCAGCGCCAGAGAGCCGAAGCCTATTGCAGCTATCATGAGTACACATTTTTTCATTGTTGTTATTCCTCTAGTCTGCGGGAAGTTTGAAGGCGATCATTTCCGGACTGTGGTTCCGATCACCAATCGATACTGTAAGGTATTGTTCGCCTTCATACAGATAACTGATCGGAGGACTGGTGGTGCCCGCTTCCAGCTCGGTCTCCCAGAGGATGTCACCATTAGTTTTGTCATATGCCCGAAACATCGGACCGCCGCTATTGGTAGCGATAGTAACGGGCATATCGGGAGGTATTCTGCCTCCAGGACGTTGACCGGTTAAGCCCTCGCCAATAAAGAGCAGGGTTTTAGTGAGCAGCGGCGTGGGTCTGCCTGGTGCGCCAAGCTGTCCCAGGTTCAGATGGGCGATGGCAGGGTTATCCCTGGGCCCATCGCCGTTAGGTACCATCCATACATGATCACCAGTATTCATATTGATCGCCGTGATACGGCCGTAAGGAGGTTTAAAGAGCGGCAATCCTTGCGGTCCGGCGATCCAGCGCCGTGCTCCTTTGGTGTACGCCAGATTGGTTACCTCCGGATCACCGGGCAGAATATCGGCCACAAAGGGTGACGTAATCGAAGGAATGTAGAGGTAGCCGGTTTCCGGATCGAAAGCGGCACCCTGCACATCGGCCCCGCCCTGTGAGCCGGGTAACTGAATAGTGCCTTGTGTCCCATTTTCGGTTCTCACCGAAGGAGGGGTGAACAATGGTCCTGTCACATAATTGTTAAAGATCTCCAACGCCTCAGCTCTCAGTTCCGGTGTAAAATCGATCAGGTTATCGACCGTGGCTCCCTGCCTGTCGAAAGGGGCCGGTTTACTTGGAAAGGGCTGCGTTGGTGATGTCACCTCTCCGGGGACATTCGATTGTGGAACTTCACGCTCCTCTATTTCCCAGACCGGTTCACCGGTTTCTCGATCGAACACATAGGCAAAGGCTTGCTTGGTTATCTGGGTAAGTGCCTTTATCTCCCTTCCTTCGACTGTAATGTCCATCAGGATGGGAGCGGCAGGTGGGTCATAATCCCACAGGCCGTGGTGCACCATTTGATAATGCCAGAGTCGTTCACCGCTTTCTGCATCGACTGCCACGATGCTCTGGGAAAACAGATTGTCTCCAATGCGGTGACCGCCATACATGTCGTTGGTCGATGAGGTTATTGGCATATACACCATGCCGAGTTCTTCATCGGCACTGAACAGAGACCAGACCGGTGCATGGCCGGTATAGGACCAGGAGCGATCCTGCCAGCTGTCGGTGCCGAATTGACCCTGTTGGGGTATCGTATTGTAGGTCCAGCGCAAGGCTCCGGTTCTGACGTCGAAGGCATGCACATCACCTCGAGAGGCTTCCTTATCATCGAAGGTGTCAGACATGGACTGCCCTATGATAACCACGTCCCGCACCACCATCGGTACGCCGCCCCAGCGGAAGCGCTCGAATTCCGGCGGCATCAGCTGCAGATCTACAAGGCCATCCACCCCGAAGTCTGGATACATCTCGCCCGTCTGGGCATTAAGTGCGGTCAAATAGGTGCCACGCTGCACCAGGATGCGCTCCTCAAGTTCATCGCTCCAATAGGCCACGCCTCGAGTGGGGGCACCGGGAAGTCCTTCCACACCACCAACCGGCTCCTGTACCCAGATAGTCTCCCCAGTGCCCGGGTTATACGCTTCCACCAGGCCGACTCCATTGCTGATATAGGCGACACCATTGACAATGACCGGTGCCGCATTCCAGCCTGTGGCGAAACGTTGGTTGGGATTTAAATCGACGAAATACTGGTCCAGGGCCGGTCTGCGCCAGGCGATCTCCAGGTCGTTTACATTGCTGGCATCGATTTGATCCAGACCGGTGTACTTGGTGTTGCCAATCTCGGCACCAAAGGCCTGCCATTCTCCCCCCTGGGCGCCGGAACCGGCTGGGGCATATTCGGGTTCGGGGGCCACCGCAGTCTCAACGGGCGCTGCTGTTGGGGAAGGAGCTGAGTCCTGTTCCTGGCCACATCCAACTAGCAGGAGTGCTATACCGGCGGTGGATAGGGCTGCCAGATTGTGGGTAATTGTTGTTCTTGTATGCCTTGGCATGAGTAAAACTCCGAAATTCACTGAGAGCCTGATTCTAACCAATATTGAACGGCTTAAAAACGCAATTCAACAGGATTTCATCACTTCAGTATGTTGAAAGTTGGTCCGGATGGGCATAGTCTCTGGGCTAGAACCTGCGCCCGGTCCGGGGATATGAGGGCGCAATATCGAGCGCCCAATACGACACAGAGGTGTGCACATGAAAATTGTTGGATTCCTATGCCGCGTAGTCGCGGCGAGTTTGCTCATCACCTGGTTGATGCTGCACAGCGCCGTAGCGCAACAGGGTTTCAATTTGCCGGACGATGTCACAGAACGAACTGTAGACATCTATAGCGAGGGAACCCGGCTGACTGCCCATATATTCACGCCGAAGTCGGCCGACCGTAATGACTCGTTACCAGTCATTATCATGGCCCAGGGCTGGGGTGGCGCTCAAACCAGCCTGTTCCGTGACGCCGCCGAGTTTGCCCAGGCGGGTTTCTATGTGACCACATTTGATTTCCGTGGCTGGGGTGAAAGCGATTCCCGGGTCGTCCTGACACAAGCCATGCCCAGCAACACATCGCTGAAGTTCACCGCCGAAGTGCAGGCGATTCGCGAAGTCATGGACCCGCTGGATATGGGCATGGACTGGTTAAACGTGCTGCACTGGATTCACGGGGAACGGCAGGTGGATACGGACAATATAGGCATCTGGGGGTCGAGCATGGCGGGCGGATTCGCTATCTATGCCGCCGCCAATGACTTGCGCGTGAAGGCGGTGCATAGCCAGGTCACCGGTACCCTGAATGGCCGCGATATGGGGCGTACCACGGTCGCTTTCGAGGAGTCCACCAGGCGCGCGCGTGGCGAACTGACTTACCCGGAACCCCGGGTGGACTGGAACGGACTGTCGGGCTATCCGATATTCGCCCGCTTTCCAGCCTATGTACCCGCCGACATGCTCGATGCAAATGACTCCGTTGCCCTGCAGATTGTACTGGCTGAGAAAGAGGAATATGGCACTAACCCGGGAGCAATGGCTCTATACGAGTCCCACAATGGGCCAAAGAATCTGCAGATAATCCCGGAAATAGGACACTACGGCATTTACACTACGGCCCGAAGCCACGCTCATGGATTGGCAGAAGCCTGGTTTAATAGGCATCTGAAGCGTCCCTAAGTAAACGATGTAAAAAACACAAAGAGATAACAAAGGACTAAAACGCAAATAAAAGAGGGACCGCTACTGGCCGGTAAGTAGTTACCAGTAGCGGTCCCAGTCGCGCAGAAACAGGTCTTTCAGGAAGGACTCTTAAACCAGAGACAAATAAAGAGCAAACACCGCCATTAGGATGAGTGGATATTGCCTTTTCCTGGATCTTGTTCTTGCTTCTATGTAATCACTCTCGGTCATGGGGAAGCAGGCTAACCAACAATGAAAGTATTTGATATGCGTCCATCATTCCATGGATATTCATCCAGTAGTATTGTGAAGTGGTATTACGAGCGTGCCTGGAAACCATGAACGGTGTCAAGCGGGCTATCGTGGCGAAAGCAGTGGATCTGTATACATTGGAGATTTCCGACGATCACCGCACCATCAAGTTCAATATTCCCGGCAATCCAGAAGATTCTGATGAATTTCTGGCGTGTAATAAGAAAAATATAAAAGTAATCGACGATTTCTTTGCCGATAACTCGGTACGCTCCAAACATTTCCGGGACAACCTGGAAACCTTTATCGCCCGTGCCATCGATGAGATCTTCGAAACCAGTATCTGCGAGATACTCAAGCAAAAACTCTTTCCAGATGAGCTGATTCCCCACACCCAGGATCAGTTGGATGAGTTACTGGCGGAAACCAATTCCAGCTACACCGATGCGGTGAACGAGTGTGTGCGAGTGTTTCGCAATGGCCTGACCGACGACAGTGAGGAAGAATTGGAAATCCTGGAAAGCAAACTGCTTTCGGTGCGGGAAATGCTGGATAAGAATGTGGGTGCCATCGAGCACGAACTGGAACGGCGCAAAGCGGACAAATAATCTTCAGAAGAGGAAACAGCAATGCCATTTAATCCCTACCTGACACGTCGACAATGCCTGGCGGCGCTGGGAACCACTGCCGTAATGCCTTATTCGAACTTGTTTGCTGCCGCGGAAAATAAGATGCGGGGGGCATTGATGATCCTCAGTACTCCGTATACCAATTCGGATGAGGTGGATTACGAGGATTTGGCGAAAGAGGTGGCGTTTTGTGATCGCTGCGGCGTACAGGGTTTGGTGTGGCCACAAAATTCCAGCGAACAGCTGTATATGAGCAAGGCCGAACGCATCCGTGGTTTCGAAGTGCTTGCGGAAAACAACAGCACTACGGACATGGCGCTGGTGCTGGGTGTACAGGCGGACGACACCGCTGGCATGCTGGAGTACGCGCGAATTGCAGAGTCGCTGAATCCCGATGGCATGATAGCCATACCGCCAACGTCAGCGGATTCCCTCGAGGATATTTATGCCTATTATGCGGCTCTCTGTGAAGTCACCGATAAGCCTATTTTCGTGCAAACCAGCGGCGGGCCAAATATCGAGCTGACCATCGACTTTCTGGTTAAGTTGGCCACGGATTTGCCACAGTGTGGCTACATAAAGGAAGAATACGGCAGGGTGCACGAACGCATGCTGGCACTGCAAAAATATCAGCCCGACCCCATAAGAAGTGTGTTCGGTGCCACCCTCGGCAGAGGCTGGCTCTATGAAATGCGCATTGGTACCGACGGTGTGATGACAGGCGGCGCGATGTACGGCGATGTTTATGCCAAGCTTTGGGAGCTGCGCCAGGCCGGTCATGAGGACGAACTTAGAGATTGCTACAGCAAACTGTTGCTCATTCAGAACCTCGATAATCTGATTCCTGGTGTACGGCTGTACGTCATGAAGAAGCGGGGCGTCTTCAAGACCACTATGTCGCGGCGCAGCGATTACAGCTTTTCACCTCAGCAGATCGAAGAGATCGAGTATCGATTCGAGGCATTGCAGCCCTACCTGGTAAGCTGAGGATTCGATTTCGATCCTTCTGCGCGGTGCTGCTGTCCGCAAACTTGATGGGCTGTCTAATAATGACTATCCATTAGCGCTCTCGCCTGGTCTGCCGAGGCGGGCTCTCTACCGATTAACGCTGCCGCATGCTGAACGACTTGCACAAGATTCGCATTGTTCGGCGCCATAGAGCCATCGGTTAGACTCAGATTATTCTCAAATCCTACCCTGCAATGGCCGCCTCTCGATGCGGCTCTGCTCATGCACTGCGATTCCGTTTTGCCAAATGCACATAGCCACCAGATGTCATTGCTGCCGATTGCGTCTAACAGTGGATCCAGATCTTCCGGAATAGATTCTTGATTCTCGGAATAACGCCCTAACACCAACATTATGGTGTGAATGTTACCCGGGATCATTCCGCGTTGTTGCATCTCACTGAATCGATGGATGTCCTGCAGATCGTAAAGTATGTACTGTGGAACAATGCGTTCACGATACAGCCATTCGAAAAACTGTGCGGCCATCGGCTCGTCTTTTTCGGTGGGACAGAGTTCCCTAATGGCCAGTGAAACCGCTTCAGGTTTGACCTTCCTGACAGATGCAATCTGCTCCCGCGGTTGGTAGACTCCCACTGCCTCGGTGGTAATCTGGATGATCATATCCTGGCCAACGCTTTCGCGAACGGCACCGATGGCTTGAAGGTAGAGGTCCGGATCGAGGCTATGCTTGCCTTGCTTGTTACGCACATGCAGGTGAATCATGCAGGCACCGGCTTCCCGGCAACTCGCCGCCGTGTCTGCCAGTTCCTGAGGAGTTAGGGGCAAGGCGGGGTGATCATGTTTGGTCTTGCGGGCACCGTTTGGTGCCACCGCGATCATTAGAGGAGCATCAGTCGACAATTCGATTTCCGGGTCAATATCATGTTAAAAAGATTCAGCAATAGGCGCTGAGCGAGTCAGGCCGTAATGTTACGTTTCCACTCTTGATTCCTCAACGCCTAAGTCATAGACACTCGCATAACGCCGCCAAATCATCGGCTGCGCCACCAATCCAATAATGCTAGGCTTATCTGCATGTCACACGACCATGCTCATACCGAGCCCCCTTCGGATATAGAACTCCGCGTCAAGGCGCTGGAAAGCCTGCTGGTCGAAAAAGGTCTGGTGAATCCCGATGCCCTGAATACCATCATCGATACTTATGAAAACAAGGTAGGACCGCGCAACGGTGCCCATGTGGTTGCTAAAGCCTGGACCGATGCTGTTTTCAAGTCAGCCCTGATGGAAGATGCCAGTGAGGCTGTGGCAAGCCTCGGTTATGTTGGCCGCCAGGGAGAGCATCTGAATGTAGTCGAGAACACGCCGGAAATTCACAACCTGGTAGTGTGCACTTTGTGTTCCTGCTATCCATGGACGGTGCTTGGTTTGCCCCCGGTCTGGTATAAATCTGCTCCTTATCGATCCCGAGTCGTGAGTGATCCTCGTGGCGTGCTGGAAGAATTTGGAACGACGCTGTCTGACACAGTAAAAATAAGAGTCTGGGATTCCACTTCTGAGATGCGCTACCTGGTGCTGCCGATGCGACCCGCTGGAACCGAGCGCTTCAGCGAGGAACAGCTGCAGGATCTGGTTACACGCAATTCGATGATTGGCGTTGAACAAGTCCGGCTACCGGGCGTAGAGGACGAGAGCAACTGATGTACGGAGCGCACGATCTTGGTGGTAAGCATGGACTCGGACCGGTAAACCCGGAACCAGAGAATCAGGAACCGGTGTTCCATACTGAATGGGAACGCAGAGCCTTTGCATTGACGATGGCCGTAGGCATGCTGGGAAAATGGAACATCGACGAGTCCCGCTATGCGCGAGAGCGTCAGCATCCTGTCGACTATCTGAGCCACTCGTATTATGAGAACTGGTTAGCCGGCGTAACGGAGCTGCTGCTGGAAAAAGGACTGATTAGTGAAAAGGAATTGGCGGCTGTAATGGAGTCACAAATCGGGGAGAAAGAGCAGCAAGTTGTAGAGGTCGCTGCTGACAAGGAGTCACTGCGGGTCCCTACGCCTGCACAAGTGCAGAAAATCCTCACGGTCGGTGGGCACACCTTATTGGAATCAGACACAACTCCGACCTTCACCCCCGGTGACCGGGTCAGAGTCCGCAAAAACCATACCGCAGGTCACAGCAGAGCTCCGGCTTATGTGCAGGGATCGATCGGCACGGTAGTGCGGAGCCATGGTTGTCATGTGTTTCCAGACACTCATGCCCAGCAACGGTCGGGCGGCGAACACCTCTACTCGGTATGCTTCGAAGCCGAGTCGCTGTGGGGGTCGAAAGCGGGCAATACCGAAGTTCTGATCGATCTGTGGGAACCTTACCTGGAATCCATTCACTAGCCTTGCAGCGCTTTCCCCTACAACCTGCTGACGATGATGGGCCAGTGTTTAACGCGCCATGGGAAGCCCAGGCCTTCTCCCTGGTGATTGCCTTGTATGAGAAGGGTTTGTTCAGCTGGGATGAATGGGCGTCACAACTGGGCGAGCAGATCGCCATCGCCCAGGCGGAGGGCGATCCCGATCCCGATCTAGGTAATACCTATTACCAGCACTGGATGCGGGCGCTGGAAAAACTCGTGGCAAGCAAGGGGCTGTCAAGTGCTGAGGAAATTGGAGAGAAAGCAAGGCAATGGCATCAGGCCTACCTGAATACTCCCCATGGCATGCCGGTGAAAATTTTGTCGGCTGACGATTAACTGTAACGATTATTCATAATTCTTCCCCCTGCTTACTGCTGAGAGGGATACCAGTTTCCTCGTCGGTATTCGATGCCGCTTCCTTCGAGTTCCGCCTCGAATAGATCCAGACTCTCTGCAACCGTTATGCCGCCGGGTAACTCCGGGCCGCCAAAGTCGGGGTTTGCTAATCGGCGGGCCCAGCCCTGATCATAGTGATAAGTGTAAACGAAATCCGGGTCTAACAGCTTGGTACACTCGGCCGCCGCCGCCGGAGTCATTCGGCCACGGGGGATATTCATGGGCATAAATGCCACATCGATGTCTGCGAGCGCTTTAACCTCAGTCACACACTCGGTGACTCCAGCAAAAAACAGCCGCTTGTCTCCCAGTGTTATTACGTAGCCATTAGCGTCACCCTTGGGGTGTTCGGGTGCGCCGGGAATGATATCGTAGGCGGCAACAGCTTCAATTGTGACACCTGACACCTTTATCATGTCACCGTTTTCCATGACGAGCCCATCTGCTACTTGCTGCAAACCATTCGGCGCGATTACTACGCTGGTGTTGGGAAGGCTGAGCTGAGCAATAGCTTCCGAATCCAGGTGATGAGCGGGGCTATCGGTGACCAGGATCAGCTGTGCAGATTTGGCATTTGCCAGCCCTGCGATTCCCCAGGGATCAACCTGAATAACCAGATCGTCGTGTTCCAGCTGTACGCTCGAATGAACCAGTGGCGTAATCACAATCTCGCCCTGGTCGGCAGGAACGCTATCGGCAAAGACTGGAGATGTCAGTAGCAGGGATAGGGCGACGCCAACCCGACTGTTGTGGCGGGCAGTTCGCCAGGCCTTATAGCAGACAGAGGGGAAATAGCACATGGTGTTCTTCTTATTTCTGGATGTTGGAATTAGTGAGCGTCTCAGTATAAGCCGTGGCTTTTCCGCTTGGGAATAGGCGTTGAAGATTTATTCGAAACAAAGCTGGCAGGCTCCGGCGTCTGGCAGCTCTAAATGGGCAGGATTGATCTGTTTTGATCCAGACCCGAATGAACTCGGATTTGATCCTGTCCCGGGAATGGGATTGCCCGTCTCGATTGGGCTTGCACGGGGCATCCAGAGGCAGATATAGTGGGGATTGGCAACCATAAATGAACTTTGCAGCGAATGAGGAGCTACCCCATGCGCGACAAGAATAAGCAGGGCAAAGACGCTGGCGACTTGCCAGATAAAGACCCTGTAGTAAAACACTACACTCCCGTATCACAATCCCGCCGCGACTTCCTTCAAGGCACCGGGGCTACTGTCGTCGCTACGGCCGCAGTCACTGCCCTGGGTATCCCGAGGGCCAGCGCCCAGCAGGCTGCTGCCGGCAACGCACCCAGAACTGCCATTAGCCTCACCGTAAACGGGACGCGTCACAGCGTCGAGGTGGAGGACCGCTGGACGCTGGTCGAATTGCTGCGCGATGAACTGGATCTGACCGGCACCAAGATTGGCTGCAATCGCAGCGAATGTGGTGCCTGTACCGTGCTGATGGATGGCGAGCCGGTCTACTCCTGTAGCCAACTGGCCGTGTGGGCCTATGGCAAGTCGGTTCAGACCGTAGAAGGGCTGGCCCGGAACGGGCAATTGTCCCCGGTGCAGCAGGCATTCGTGGAGAACAATGGTGCGCAGTGCGGTTTTTGCACGCCAGGCCAACTGATGGCGGCAACAGCCTTGTTGAGTAACAACCCCAGTCCTAATCCGGACGAGGTTAAAGAGGCTCTGGTTGGAAACTTATGCCGATGCTCCAACTACAATGCCATCGTCGAAGCGGTGGTTGCCGCCGGTGAAGGCCAGGGAGGTGTAGCATGAGTGAAGCAACTCGTATTGGACTGGAGCCACTTAACACGGTCGGTAACGACACACCTCGTGTAGATGCGGTGGAACGGGTCACCGGTGCCGCCAAATTCACCCGAGACTTTAAATTACCCGGCATGCTGTATGGCAAAGTTCTGCGCAGCCCTCACCCGCACGCCCGCATCGTGAGCGTGGACATCAGTGAGGCAGCCAGGCTTCCCGGTGTGCAGGCCATCATCACCCATGAAGATGCCCAGGTAGTATGGGGAGCCGGATCGGTGAACGGTGGTCGTCAGTACAATGACCCCACCAAGGATGCCACGCTGCACCGGCGTTACATATTCAACAATCCTGTGCGATTTGTCGGCGACTCGGTGGCAGCAGTTGCCGCAACTGATCGTCATATTGCCGAAGAGGCACTATCGCTGATCAAGGTTGAATACGAGGAACTCCCTTTCGTGCTGGAGCCCGAGGCGGCACTGGAAGAGGGTGCGCCGCAGGTCTGGCCGGAAGGCAATCTGTGCCCGGATTTCCGCGCCAACTCTGAACCCATGAGGTCAAACATCGGCGATGTCGAAACTGGTTTCACCGAGGCCGATCAGGTCTTCGAGGAGCGCTACGATACCGGATTCATCCACAATGCGCAGATGGAGCCCCGCTGCTCACTGACAAGCTGGGCAGACGAAAAGCTCACTCTCTATTCGCCATCCCAGGGTATCTCCAATTGCCGTCATGACACGGCCCGAGACCTTGGCCTGGAAGATCACCAGGTTAGAGTCATTACCCAGTACATGGGCGGCGGATTCGGCAACAAGAATCAGAATCAGGATGCAGACCTGGTTTCCGCCACGCTTTCCCGACGTGCCGGCGTGCCGGTTATGCTGGAATATTCTCGACGCGAAGACTGGCTGGGTGTACACGGGCGCTGGCCTACCGTGCAGTACTACAAGGTTGGCGTTAAGGACGATGGAACCGTGACAGCCATGCAATTGCGTGGCTACAGCGGCATGGGACCTTACCGTAAGAACTCAGGCGGCATAAGTGGCATGGATGCTTACGGCTGTCCCAACCGACTCAGGGAGATTTACCCGGTCTACACCAACCGCACTACTTCGGGCAATTTCCGGGCTCCTTCCGAGCCGCATGGTTTCTATGGCATAGAAAACATGATGGACGAAGTCGCCTATCAGATTGGTATGGACCCGGTCGAATTCACCTTGAAAAACATGCGCAGGCCAACCGAATCTGCGCAGTTCACCAACTATTCCCTCGATGAATGTATCGAAACCGGTGCCGAGCAGTTCAATTGGCAGGCACGCCGACGCGTAGTACCCGGCTCCGATGAAGGACCCATCAAGCGTGGCGCAGGATTCTCATTCATGATGTTTCGTGCCGGCCTCGGTACCAGCAGCGCCATCGTCCGGGTCAACGCCAATCAGCAGTACACATTGTACGTCGGTGTCACCGATATCGGCCCCGGTGCCAAGACCACTATGGGCATGATTGCCGCCGAAGCCCTCGGCGTACCGCTGTCGCAAGTGGAGGTTGTGTGGGGTGATACAGACCGCTGTCCGTACTCTGTAGGCGAATCGGGCAGTCGTACTACCATCCAGACCGGATATGCCGTGGTGCAAGCGGTGGAAAACCTCAAAGAGCAAGTCGCCGTGCAGGGTATGCCCAGCGGCGGGGAAGTACTCATTGGTTCGGCCACACCGATTCCGAGTACCGATGGCAAGATAAGAAATTGCTTCGGCGCGCATTTCGTTGAAGTGGAGGTGGACACGCGCATCGGTACGACGCGCATTCTCAAGTACACCACGGTGCACGAGTCGGGTCGCATCATCAATCCGACCACAGCCAGAGACCAGATTCGCGGTGCGACTATCCAGGGTATCGGGCAGGCTTTGCATGAGAATCTGCTCTATGACGATGCCTCGGGTCAGCCGCTGACACCGGGCTACTACCGGGCGCGTCACCTGACCCACGCAGACATTCCAGAGATAGAAGTCACCTTTATCGAAGTGGACGATGGTTATGGGCCATTCGGAGCCAAGACTGCAGGAGAATCCGGCATCATCCTGGCACCGGCCGCGGTCGCTAACGCAGTCGCCAATGCAATAGGCAATCGCATGACTTCATTGCCTATCACTAGAGACAAGATTCTGGGAGCAATGGCATGAAAACACTGACTAATATAGATGCGGGCAGTATTCGTGAAGCCGTTCAGGCAGCCCAACAGGCGCGTGACGGAGGTCAGGCCTTTGCTTTCTCAGGCGGTGGCACGGATCTGTTACAACAGATCAAAGACGGTACCGACCAGGCAGATGTCATCATCAATCTGCGCAATGTGCAGGACGCCCGAAGCATTGCCTCGAGCGGTGCAGACATTTCCATCGGTGGTCTGGTGACCCTAACCGAACTGGCGGAGGATCCACTGATTGTTTCCGGATTGGCCGCCATCGCGCAGTCCGCAGGCAGCGTAGGTACGGCACAGATTCGCAACGTGGGCACATTGGCGGGTAACGTCACCCAGCGCCCCTGGTGCTGGTACTACCGCAATGGTTTCGATTGCTTCAAGGCCGGTGGTGACCGTTGTTTTTCCGTTAACGGAGAGAACGGTCAACACGCGATCTTCGGTGGCGGCCCCAGCTATATCGTGCATCCTTCCGATGTTGCTCCGGCCCTGGTGGCTTTCAATGCGGTGTTTCAGGTATCAGGTCCTGACGGCGATAGAGAACTCTCCGCGGAAGACTTTTTTGTATTGCCTATCACCAATCCTGAAAGGGAGAACTCCTTAGCCGAAGGCGAGCTGTTGACTGGAGTGCGGATTCCATCAGTTTCCTCAAACACGGTCAGTACCTATCACAAGATCACGGATCGTCAGGCATGGACTCATGCCGAAGTCGGCGTCGCTTCTGTCATTCAACGTGATGGCAACCAGGTGCAGAATGCCAGTGTCGTGCTGGCGGGCGTGGCGCCGATTCCCTGGCGTGTCCAGGCAGTGGAAGATTTTCTGGCTGGCAAACAGATCAGCCAGGCAGTCGCACGTGAAGCCGGGGAAATGGCTGTGGAAGATGCCCAGCCCCTGACCAACAATGCGCACAAGTTACCGATGACCATGGCTGCTATTGAAACCGCGATCTTGAGTCTGGCGGCGGGATAGTCGAATTTAGCCTATGAACCGAAGGGATTTCCTGCTTTGTCGCACCGAAGGCAGCCACCGAGTCGCTGAGCTATCCTGTGAGAAATTGTACATGCACTTTCAGGATCTAGTGTCCGGGATTCAACAGGCAAGCCCGGAAGCCGGCACCCTGGATGATGCAGAGTGGTGGGCTGGTGAGCCCGCTCTGTTGTTGCACAGTCTTGATCCGGAGTCGTTTTTCCGTGCCTTGCTGGACGAGTTACGCGAAACCGACACCGTTATAGTCAAGGAGTTGGAGTGGTTGGCCCACGGAGAATTCAAGATTCGAGTCGATACCTTGCTCACTGCCTTTAAAATCAGGGGCGGCAAGGTAACTTACCAACACAACACCCAAGATATTGAGGATGAGGTTAGCACCGCACTATGAAATATCCAGTTGTATGGAAAACACTTAGCCCACTGTTTGGAGTACTGCTACTGGTAGCCTGTGACACTCCGACGCAATCGAGCAACCCAGTAGCAACCGAAGTATCCATAGAAGTATCTGCTGACGCACAACTGAAGAACCAGGTAGAAAGCGCCATCGCCAGAGCTAGTGATTTGCCACCTGGTCTTAGCGTCGGTGTAAGCCAGGGAACAGTGACGATATCGGGAGCACTGGCCTGTGAAGAATGTGGTGGTCTGCGTACGCCGGCAAATATTGGTACGATCCAACAGAGCCTGGGAGCTATCGTCAGGGCGGTTCCGGGAGTAAGCGATGTTGAATTTTCGCTCAGTTATGCCAACTAGATTGGCTTAATTTGGTTCTTTTTCTGAAAATTCCTGCGTCAGTCCCTACGAAAGATCTTTCCTCAACATCTCAATAAATAAAGCAATATCCCTCTGCCAATTCCTTGCAGAGTTAATGCTCATGTCGAAGCATTGAAATCTCACTCTATGCAACAGCACCGATGCTATTGGGTTCGCTAGACACGGCCCTGCTTGGCAATTCATCAATGCCAACAATAGCTCAAATGTCATAGGGTTCCCACGGTCCGGAGAAAGTCAAAAGGGCGCCGTAATTGCCCGATTTTTAGGCAGGATTGGAATTGTGGCAATAATGTGGCGATCTGTGACAGTAGCTAATATCTCAAATCCCCCCAAAACCTTTACTAGACAGATAAAAATTAGTTACTAAATAGCTCAACTGGCTGATCTTCCGAAAAATTTACTACTTAGTTAGAAAAAAAATTCAGCAGAATATTTAGTCAAGATATCCCTGATCGATCATCATCGCCCTGTAACAGTTTGTCACGATTCTTGTCATAAGTTGTAACATTCCCTATAAAAACAGTCCCTTACAATATCGAAAATGGATAGCCAAACCGCGCTTGCATCTATTTCCAATCCAATGAGCTTATGCCCGTGCTTTCAGTAAGTTAACAATTTCTACTTCCGTTAGTTTACAGCTATAGAAGCTCGATTTAGTTGCTGATAGGATTCGCCTCAAGCTGAGAGTGGAAGAATTCGAATTCTAATAAAAACCACTTCGCGATAAGTGATATTCAGTAAAACTTACCGCTTAAAGACTTAATTTTTCCATGAGAGAGCCTCTTTCTTTGGTGACTGTTTCATGGTTAGTTCTGCACTTAAAAAATGGTAAATTGCAGTAGTAATAATCAAATTAAGATTGGGGGATTTAGACGTATGAAAATTAGACACGCAACAAAGGAAGGAAAACCACTGCTTAGGAAGGGGCTGAGCGCGGCAATATGCGCACTGGCTCTGGCCGTGGGTAGTCCTGCTTTCTCACAGGAGACTGACGGCTCTATTCGTGGCGCAGTGCAAGGCGCGAACAATTCGACTACCGTCGAAGTGGTAGACACGTCGAGAGGCATTACCCTTTCAGAATCAACTGGCAGCGATGGTGAATTCCGAATCGATGGGCTCGCACCGGGTGCTTACCAGGTTCGTGTTCGTCAAGGTGGAGCTGTTGTCGACACTCTGGACGTTAGTGTAACGCTGGGTAGTGCTACTACAGTGAACCTGGCAACAACTGCTTCCGCGATTCAGGAAATCGTGGTAACCGGCGCTCGACGCGCCGCGGTTGACACGAGTATAGCGGAATCAGGCTTGGTCATTAGCTCGGAACTTCTGCTGGAAATGCCGATCAGGCGAGACCTGACTTCTGTAGCGCTTCTTGCTCCCAGCACTACCTTGGGTGATAACCGATTTGGAAACCTCGCTGCATTCGGTGGTGCATCGGTTGCTGAAAACACCAGTTTCATTAATGGTCTGAACACAACTAACTTTAGGACCGGTGTTGGTTTCTCAAAGGTGCCTTTCGAATTCTACGACACGCTACAGATCAAGACCGGTGGCTACTCTGCGAAGTTCGGTCGATCCCTGGGTGGTGTTATGAATGCCACAGCCAAGAGCGGTTCCAATGACTGGGACTTCGGCGTCAACCTCTACCGCACGGAGGAATTGGAGCATCAACCCAATACTTATAGTGCGGCTAACTCTGAGGATGAAAGGGAGAACGATACTGCAGATATCTATCTTTCCGGCCCAATTATTCCGGATCGCCTCTTTTTCTATGCCCTATTTAGTAATGATGACTCATATAACCGCTATGCAGGAATCCAGTCGGAGCGTGACTATGACTACAATGTAGATGAAGAATTCTATGGCTATAAAATTGACGGTTACATCACTCCAGATCACCATATCGAATATACTGAATTTAAAGACACACGTAGCGGCGTCGAGAGTGTCTACGGTTTCAATCCGGTAACGTTTGCAAGAGGAGATTATATCGGTGACACCATCTATGAAGATGGTGGTAAGAACTGGATAGCCACCTACACCGGTAATTTCGGTGACGATCTGCAGATCTCTCTCTCCTATGGGGAAAATGAAGCCGCACGGACTACGGCTCCGGCTAGTGCAAACATCCCGGTAGTATATGAGTACAGGGGTGGCTTCACAGCATTAGGTGATTGGACAAATTTCACCGTGTCCAAAGGAGACGACGAGCGTGAAATGGAACGAGTGGACGTTCTGTGGACCGGTTTCGATGGCCATGAAATCTCCTTCGGTATCGACAACGAAGAGACCTTCTCAACCGATGCGACTATTAACTCCGGTGGCGTCTACTGGTTGCGTGATCCCACTAATCTCTATAACGAGTGTACACCTGCAGAATGTCCTCAGGGTGCAAACGTGCGTCGGCGAAACTACAACGTAGGTGGTGGCTTCGAAACCACTTCCGACGCGTATTACATCCAAGACGTCTGGGAAGTGACAGATCGATTAACCCTGGAAATTGGAATTCGAAATGAGGAATTTGAGAACCTGAACAGTGGTGGCGGTGTATTCGTTGAGGTAGACGATCAGTGGGCGCCGCGTTTATCGGCGGTATTTGATCCGGTTGGCGACGGCCGCTCCAAGTTCTTTGTCAACTATGGCGAGTACTACCTGCCTATCGCGGCTAACACCAATATTCGTATGTCGGGTAACGAAACCTACATTCACGACTACTACGATTGGGATGGTGTAAGTGCAGATGCGCAGCATGTTCCCACGAACCTCGGTCCAATTTACGATACCATTGTTTATGGTGATGGCAGTGTACCCGATACCCGATCCACTACAGACGCCGGCATCGATGCGATGTTCCAGGAAGAATATATCGTAGGTTACCAGACTACACTCGATACAGGGTTTTCAATCGGTAACTTCGAGCTTGGTGAAATTCAAGTCGGTGTAAAGGGCATCTGGAGAGAACTTGATACGGCCATTGAGGATGTGGCAATCGATGCGGCTGTCATCGACTATTATAACACCACAGGTAACTGGACCGGTGGTGGAACTGTTGAAGGGACCTTCGGCGGATTCCATCAATATGTGCTCACCAACCCTGGAAACGACATGTCTGTGTATATTCCAGAGACTAAGGAGCAGATTAGCCTGACATCAGCTCAGCTTGGCTACCCAGAAGCGTCGCGGGACTACTCAGCGATTGAGTTTACCCTGAATCGTCCGCTTCAGGATGGCTGGACAGTGGACCTGTCGTACACCTTGTCGCAGAGCGAAGGTAACCACGAAGGATATGTGATATCAGACATTGCACAAGACGATGCCGGTATTACACAAAACTTCGACCAGCCGGGCCTGACTGACTTCCAGGATGGCAATCTGCCGAACGATCGGACTCATACCCTGAAGGCGTGGGGAAGTTATGAATTTAACAATGGCCTTCGAATCGGTGCGAACTTCCTGATGCAATCAGGACGACCTTACGGCTGCATGGGTGTACACCCGACTGACGTATTCGCAGCTGAGTACGGTGCTTTCTCCCGCTACTGTGGAGGAGTCCCCGTACCACGCGACAGTCTTGGAGAGCTGCCGACCATCACTAATCTGGATCTGAATATCCAATATGATCTAGAATTCGGTAATAGTGATGTAACGCTGACCTTGGATATATTTAATCTGCTGGATTCTGATAAGAGGACTCGTATCAGCGAAGTGGGTGAAACCTTCGGCGGTGCGCCAGAACCCAATTTTCTGAAAACTACAGCTTATCAGCTACCACGTACTCTCAGGTTGAGTGCACGATTCGACTTGTTCTAGCATGAAGAATTCATTAGCTTCGTCTAACTGAATTCAGTCCGACGGCTTTAGTATTAAAACAGCCAAAGTTATGAAAGAACAAAGGCTGGCTCTCAGGAGCCAGCTTTTTTTTTGCAATCAAATTCGAGGCAGCAATACGCAACGCAAGCAATGGAAAAATTCTCATCAATAAAGAAACGCGCGGAGCAGCGCAAGGGCGGTGCGGCAGAGCTGCAAAAACTACTGCCTCGGGTTGCATCAACAAAAGAGTTGCGAGCCTTACCCGACGATCGCTATCTGGCCATGATGACCAAGCGCATCAACCAGGCTGGATTCAGCTGGAAGGTCATCGAGAAAAAGTGGCCAGAATTCGAGGAGGCATTCTTCGGCTTCGACCCAGCCAAGCTGGCACTATTATCACCCGAGCAATGGGATGCCTATATCAGTGATCGCAGGGTGGTGCGTAGCTGGCAGAAGATTCAGGCACTGCAGGACAATGTGTTCTTCGTAAGGGAGACAGTTCGGCAGTACGGCAGTTTCGGGAATTTCCTGGCAGAGTGGCCGGCTTCAAATCAGATCGGATTAATGGCTCACCTGAAGCAACAGGGTTCTCGACTGGGTGGGCAGAGCGGGATGTGGTTTCTGCGGGGGGTCGGCAAAGACTGTTTCGTACTATTCAGGGATGTGGTAACGGTATTGAAATCTGTCGGATTAGATATTGCCTCACAGCCCACCAGCAAAAGAGATCTGATCAAAGTACAGAATCAATTCAATGCCTGGCATGAGGAGACCGGACTGGCCTATAGCCATATGAGCAGAATTGCAGCTTGTTCTGTTGGGGAGAATCGTATGTGAGGCCGACTAAATCGCAGCGAAGCTCTTCGCAGCACTAGTCAAGAAAGCACGTTGTCATTTTCTAAACATGCCAAAGCCACCGAGGCAGGGGCGTTTCAACCGCGGCATCCTGTTGCTGGAGCACGGCGCCAACGTGGCTCAGACGGGCCAGTACGGCATGACGCCTTTGCATTACACGCTGGAGAGGCACCAACTGGCTTTGCTCGTGGCACTGCTCGCGCAAGCCGTAGAATTTTCTTAGTGAGCCTCAAGCGTAGTCGGTCACTAAGGGATGACCAAAACTACTGTATTTTTACTCTGACCCCCTTTATTCTCATTTATTCTTTTTCTGACGGGAAACTACCACCGTAGAGGGAAAATCATGAGAATAAAATCACTCCCATTGAAAATCACCTTCGCAGGGTGCCTGTTAGCCCTATCGGCCTGCGGTCAGCCGGAACAACAAACCTCAAATCAACCCGAGCCAGTTGTCAACGATGCCGCAAGTGCCAGCGCCGATCAGGATGACATCGGTGGCGTAGTCACTAGTAGCAACGGGCCTGAAGCCGGTGTATGGGTCATCGCCGAAACCGACGATTTACCAACGCTCTATTCAAAAACCGTAGTAACCGACGAGGACGGGCGCTATCTTATCCCCGATTTGCCTGCGGCGCAGTATGACATCTGGGTGCGGGGTTACGGCCTGGTCGATTCAGAAAAGCTCAACGCCGCTCCCGGTCAATCCCTTGACCTGAATGCCGTGATTGCGCCCGATGCCGCAGCGGCTGCCGCCTATTACCCAGCCGGGAACTGGTACTCGTTGCTGGAGATCCCGGACAAGAGTGAATTTCCCGGTACCGGCCCGGACGGTAACGGTATTTCTCCCAATATTCACAACCAGGCGGACTTTATCCGGCGGGTGACCAGCGGCGGCTGCGGGGCCTGTCACCAGCTGGGCAACGCGGCAATCCGAACCATACCTAATCTATTCAGCGGTTACGATACGTCAATTGAAGCCTGGGATCGTCGCGTACGATCGGGCCAAGCCGGTGGTTCCATGATCGGGTCTCTGGCTGGCATGGGTGACCAGCGAGCGCTTGAGATGTATGCCGACTGGACCGACCGGATTGCGGACGGTGAGTTGCCGCCGGTACCTCAGCGCCCTGCCGGCCTGGAACGCAATGTGGTCATTACCCAGTGGGACTGGGCGGATCCCACCGCCTACCTGCACGATGTAGTCTCCACCGACAGGCGAGACCCGACCGTGAATGGCTACGGCAAGCTCTACGGAGCCCTGGAAAACAGCGCTGATTATCTGCCGGTGCTAGATCCTCAAACGAATGCAATTTCTCAGGTACCGGTGTTCCCGGAGGACCCGAATTACAATCCCGCGCCGGCTCCCAATATGGAGGAATCACCCTATTGGGGAGACGATCCGATCTGGGATTCCTCGACTACGGTACATAATCCCATGCTGGATCAGGATGGCAGAGTCTGGATCACTGCCCGGGCCCGGGCCCCTGGAGATGTCCCGGTGTTCTGCGAGGAAGGCTCCGATCACCCCTCTGCCCAGGTGTTTCCATTGGGGCGCTCCGGACGACATCTGGGTGTCTATGATCCGGATTCGGAAATCTATACCCCAATTAATACCTGTTTCAGCACCCATCACCTCATGTTCGCCGAGGATGCAGACAACACCCTGTGGACCAGCGGCGGCGGCAGGGTGATCGGCTGGCTCAATACCCGCCAATTCCTGGAAACAGGCGATGCGGTGGCATCCCAAGGGTGGACACCCTTCATCCTGGATACCAACGGCAACGGGCGGCGGGACGCCGATTACGTTGAACCGGACCAAGCGGTGGATCCTGCACGGGACAAGCGCATCAATTCCGGTTATTACGCTGTGTCACCGGCGCCAGATGGATCTATATGGGGGTCCAACCTCAGCTATCCCGGTGCCGTGGTGCGACTGGAGCCAGGTGATGACCCCAGCGTTACCGCCCTGACCGAATATTATGAACTGCCCCTCGATGCCAATAGTGATCCGATCGAGGGATTCTCGCCACGCGGTATGGATGTCGATCGCAACGGCGTCGCCTGGGTGGCCCTGGCCAGCGGCCATATGGCGAGCTTCGACCGGTCCCGTTGCCAGGGTCCGTTGAACGGCCCGGAGGCGACAGGCCAGCACTGCCCGGAAGGCTGGACCTTCTATACGGAGCCACTGCCCCAGTTCAAGAATATCGATACGCCGGGCAGCTCCGAAGGCAGCTATTACACCTGGGTCGATCAGTTCGATACCTTCGGGTTGGGTGCGAACACGCCGATCAATACGGGCAATCAGTCCGGCGCGCTGCTAGCGCTTAACGACGGCGAATGGGTTCGCCTGCGGGTACCTTATCCCTTGGGTTTCTACACCAAGTGGATTGACGGTCGTATAGACGATCCAAACGCCGGATGGAAAGGCCGTGGTTTGTGGACAACCTTTAGCAGCAGGGCGCCTTTTCATATGGAGACGGGTGCAGGGACATCGAGCAAGGTCTACCACTTTCAGATGCGACCTGACCCCTTAGCTAATTAATCGAGTAATCGAGGACAGATCACTTTTTTCCGGTTTTTCCAAACTAGTGGTCTGTCCCCGATTATCCTTAAAATAGATCAAGATGGAGGAGTTCATGAACAATCGAATCCTAAACACATTGAGTCTAGCCATTGTCAGTCTGTTAGTTGCTCCGGCACTGATTGCTCAAACATCCGATATTCCGCGTACCGAGTATGGTGTGCCTGATTTTCAGGGTACTTACACTTACAGAACCCTCACACCGCTGAGCCGCCCCCGAGAACTGTCTGATAAAGAAGTTCTGACGGAAGAGGAAGCCATTGAGTGGCAGGCATTCGAGAATCGTCGTCAGAACCGGGACCTCATTATCGACTCGGTGGGCGGTGCCGGCTATCCACCTGGAGTGATTTCCTACAATAATTTCTGGTATGAGCGTGGCATCGAAACCATCGCCGACCGCAGGACTTCTCTTATCTATGATCCACCCAATGGCAGAATGCCGCCTACTAATGCCGCCGGACGGCAACGTCGCGCCGAAATTTCCGAGATGAGGAGATTGAGTGCCGGCCCCGAAGCCCGAAGCCTGGCCGATCGCTGTTTACTGATGGGAGGTCTACCCATGACATCGGGTGCCTACAACAACAATATGCAGCTCATACAGACCAGGGATCATATCGTCATCGTTAACGAGATGATTCACCGTGCCCGCATCATCAGACTGGATAGCGAGCATCATACCCGCCAACTCAAATGGAGCGGTGATTCCGTCGCCCACTGGGAGGGCGACACCCTGGTGATCCATACCCAACATTTTTACCAGAACCAGAACGGCAGGGGCTCTTCCGCCAGCATGCAATTGGAAGAGCGGCTCAGCTGGATTGATGAAAATACGCTGGACTACGATTTCACCATGCAAGATCCAGAGACCTGGGACGTGAGTTGGTCTGCAAGACTGCCGATGCGCCGTATCGAAGACCCGCTTTTCGAATACGCCTGCCATGAGGGCAATCACGGCCTGCCTGGCATCCTGGCCGGCTGGCGACGCTACGAAACCATGGGCATGAACGGTGACGGCACGCCTAAGGAATAGCGGGTGTAAATAGAAAAGGGGTCGGAGGGACTAAAAATTAGTCCCTCCGACCCCTTTATTTTATATCCCCTATGGGTTGAAATTTACTCGTAAGACCACCAGAATCGGAATAACAGGGACGGATTTTTCTCCGACGCCAATCAACTAAACAGAGGTTCTCATTATGTTCTGTCGTATGTTTGCTATTTTGATAAGCGCTTGCATTTTCAGTGTAGGAAGCTTCGCCCAATCATCGGACACGTACGAGGTACCAAGAACGGAGTTCGGTCAACCCGATTTTCAGGGTGTATGGAGTACTAGATTCAACACCATGCTGGAACGCCCCGAAGGCCTCCCCCTCGTACTGTCAGGTGAACAGGCTGCTGGATTCGCACAGGCGGTTGCTGCGGGCAATACGGGAAATACAGATCCTGATATTGACAGACTCGGCCCGCCGGTTCTGGCCGTAGTAAATGGTGAATATCGTAGCTCCGTCATTGTATACCCAGAAAATGGTGTGCTGCCTTATAACGAACTCGGCACTGGGATATCCGGCCACGAATATTTCGGGGGCACAGGTTACGATGGCCCTGAGCAGAGACCTGGCGTGGAACGTTGCATAGAGGCCTGGGCATCCCCTCCCATGCGCGCTTTCATGTATCAGTTGTTTCATGGCTTTGTTCAAACCCCTGACACGATCGCGATCGTAAGTGAAGAAGCCGCACCGCTACGTATCATTTACCTGAACGGACAAAGCCGTCCAGATGCCCTCAGAACTTTTGAAGGGCACTCCATCGGTCACTGGGAAGGTGACACCCTGGTGGTGGAAACCACTCATTACAGCGATGTTAATCCGGAACGTGCCACTATCGGTCGACCCATGCTAATAAGTAGTGAAGCGCGCGTGACCGAACGCTTCACACGAACGTCGGAAACCGAGCTGAATTATCAGTTCACTGTGAATGATCCAAAATATTACACAGAGCCCTGGCGCGGTGAATTTTCATTCATCCGGGACGATAGCGGGCATATCTACGAATATGCCTGTCATGAAGGTAATTACAGCATGGTCGGCGCACTTCGTGGCGCACGAGTCCAGGAAGCACGGGCTGCTCGAGGGGAAGAAAATTGATAGCCCACGGCCGTCAACTGAATGAAAATCGACAAAGTTGAGCTGTTCACCCCTGGCGGAAGGCCGCAATTTTCGGCTGATGATTGACGAGTTTGAAGACTAGCTACACGAAAAACATTTCCGCAGAAACGTTTCCGCGGAAACGTCTCTTTGAGCAATACAGGGGGCGGAGTGATGTCCTTCCGTCCGCTGAATTTTCTTCCTATCACACTATAATAATTACGCAGGGGCTCGAACAATGAAATTTGAATTCCCAAGCCCGTTCTTGAGGCAGCACGAAATAATAGGCAAGCACCAACAATTAGGGCCAGTAACTGCCTGAGTTGGCTAGTTGGAGCATCGTATAGGTGATCGCGAAGGCGCCCACAGGAGTCACCAGATAGGTATTCACCACCAGGCTGTACCGGGATTGGAGGCCGTACCAGACATTGATAATGCAGACGACGGCGACCGCACTGGTCGCCAATCCCATGATGACACGGTCTTGAATGAAATTATTGATTGTGAATGGAATGAGAATGACGAGTACGATCAGCGAGCAGCCGAGCGTCGTTTTGATCAAGAATTCGGGGATATCGTCGATGGTATTCCGTGGATTTGTGATTCTAGTTGTCATACCTATCTCAAATCTATGATCTTTTTGCTGGGCGTTACAGCTTCATGCTGAGCACATGAATAGTTTAACGGCAACGAATTGAGGATTAACAGCTTGGCAGTGAACTTATCCCTGTCTATTAAGTCTCCACGCGCAGAAATGTCGTTATGAGTTGCAGATTCAGACCAGACATTTCTGGCTGTTTTCAAAAAAGGGGGTCAGAGGGATTATGTTAGTCCCTCCGACCCCTTCAAAAAACTACTGGGACTCTTCGCTCCCAGCCGTCAGGTTAGATTCTTCCCACCGCGCCCCGCGCAGCGTATTCATCATGCCGTAGTTGCCTTCATGGCAGGCGTATTCATACAGCAGTCCGTCAACCAGTGACATGGGTATGCGGCCGACAATCTTGTCGGTAAATGTGCCGGGATCATCCAGGGTAAATTCATAACTCATCGTAGAGAGGTCGACACGGGTGAAGCGTTCGGTGATGATTTTGTCGTAATCATCACCATAGGGAACGGGCTTAAAGCTCTGGCTTATTCCTGTAAAGTTCCTTGTCTCGACAACCAGGGTTTCGCCCTCCCAGTAACCACGAGAGTCTCCACTCCACTGGCGAATGCTGTCGTCGATATGAGGGGTGTCGTCCAGAGGAACGATACGAGCATCATGGACCATCTCGGTCATGATGACGATCGTGTCTTCATGCTGGATGAACTGAACGTTGTTGTTATAGCCACTCGGTACGAAGGGAGGACCTGCATTGAAGCCGACGATGCAGCGTTCAGACAGACCACGGTCTTCCGGGCCGTCTTTGGAGATGCCTCCGAATAAGGCCCGCATGGGCCGCTCGCCAGGGATGTCCACCCCCAGGCTACCCAGCTGATAATAGGCTCCCTCGACCACTTCGGGAATCTTGCCATTTTCCGGGTAGACGATGAGCGAAGTGCGCAGGTTATCGCCCCGGCCAGCCCTCTCATACCAGTAAGAATTGTAGCCTCCGACTCCGGGACCGCTGGAAAGGCCCTGCTCGAAGGTTTGCACTGCCCGTTCTTGATTCTCGGCGACTTCTTCTTCGCTCAGATATTCCTGATCTACATATTGGTTCGGTCGTTCCATTGGGATGTTTGAGGCGAAATTCCAGACTCCCTGAAAATCTGGCTGGCCATACTCGGTGCGCGGCACCACATAATCTGAGCCTGGCTGCGCTAAAGCCAATCCTGAACCAACTGTTAGAGCTGCTACAACAAGAACTCGTGCCGATCTCATGACATCACCCCGGTAACTTATTTGCGTAGGTGTTAATCTAATCCCAAGTGGGGACGGATTCAACCATAGTTGGCAGCATTTTTTGGAACCCTCTGAATAAGACTATGGCTATTCTGCAGGAGTCCGTCGTTCTCTGCCGCCAGGCTCAATCGCAGGCAATGACTACACCCTTGGCAGTCCAACGATGTGGCAGTGCGCGATAGACCATGCCCGAAGGTGGATAGAAGGGGATACACAAACCTTAGCAATGGAGTGTACTAATCTAAGATGCTTGACCACGGCAATTTACTGAAATCACGAGTTCAAAAACTTATTTGTTAAGTTGAGAGTGTCCCCTAATTCCTTTTAGTAATTCGCCGATCCTTTTGGCTTATTGTCGGCGAAACAAATCGACTACTCGATCAGACACTTCATTGGCTTCTTTTCTGCGTGCCCCACGTAACATATTTGTCAAACCATAGTTTCCTTCGTGACAGGCATACTCGTACAGTTGACCTGCCACTTTAGTCATTGGCACTATTGCAGTTAACTTGTCAGTAAATGTGGAAGGGTCATCGATAGTGAACTCATAGTTGAGTGTGCGCGGGTCGATGCGAGTAAACCGCTCCGTGAGCACTTTGTTTTTGGAAGTACCGAAGCCATCGAAGCTCTGTGTCATGCCATTGAAGTTCTGTGTTACTACTACCAGAGTATCGTCCTCCCAATGACCGCGGGAGTCACCTGACCAGAGCCCCACGTTCTCACCCAAGACAGGGCGTGCATCGAGTGTAACGATGCGAACGTCATGAATCATCTCGGTCAGGATCGCCACATGATCTCTGTTTTGAATGATCTGTACATTGTTGTTATACAGGCTTGGTGTAAACGGTGGACCGGCGTTGAAGCCCACGATACAACGCTCAGACAATCCTCGATCTTCCGGACCATCCCGGCTAATGCCGCCAACTACGAACCGCACAGGACGTTGCCCGGCTGCCTCTACTACCCCACCGGGTAGATTTTCTATGCCTTCCACTGGTGGAGGCATGCGCCCATTGCTTGGGTAGACTATATGGGATGTGCGCACGTCGCCGTCGAATCTTGCATTCTCCACCCAGATGTTACGGGAGTAGGATTCGATTCCAGACGGAGGAGGTGCCACGCTGGCCCCCGCCCCTAACTCAAGCCGTTGAATTCGAATTGCGGCGACCTCATCATCGGTAAGAAATTGCCGCTGTCCGAAATGCTCGGGACGTTGCATAGGGACATTGGAAGTGAAATTCCAAACTCCCTGTAGATCCGCTTGCCCCCATTCAGTGCGGGGAACTGTATAGTCTTCGGCGGCCAGGCCAGACGGGGAAACCTGTAGTGAAAAACAGAATAGTAGGATCAGTAAATTACTTTTCTTCATGACGTGTTCTATTTATTCAGTCCAACTGATTACCAAAAAATAGCCTAATAATTCTTTAAGTACAATTTAATTCTAGAGCTATCGGGCGGCTGGGGCACTGAAATTGGCTGCTCAGTCCATTTGGCGCTACCCACTGATTGCTATTCAAGGATGGGCAATTTACTCTTGGTGGTCGTTTCAACTCACATAGCTAAATTCGCCAACTCCCTCCAGACCAATATGCCTCGGCCGGAGCTTTCTAATGAAACAACTATTTACACTCATTATATTTACCGCGAGCTGCCTGAATCTGGTCAGCACGCTAGCAGCGGAACCCCCTCCAACCATAGAGCAGGTGACGGCAGATAGTCAGCGCTTCGAGGGCTATTTCAACTTCTATTATTCAGCGCTGGATGGGAGTGTGTTGCTGGAGATCGATCGCTGGAATCAGGAGTTTCTCTATGCCAATGCCCTGGCAACCGGAGTGGGCTCGAATGACCTGGGTCTGGATCGGGGTCAAATAAGGCCCGGGCGGGTGGTTAAGTTTGAGCGTCATGGCAACAAGGTATTTCTGAAACAGATCAACCTCGATTACCGAGCTCAGACTGACAATGTCCTGGAGCGGCTTGCGGTAGAGGAGGCCTTCGCCGAGTCAGTCTTGTGGGGATTCACCGTCGCAGCAGCCGATGGCGACCGGGTGCTGGTGGATGCCACTGACTTCTTCCTCGACGATGCCCATGGCGTTGCCAACATCCTTGCCGCTCGGGAGCAGGGTAGCTATTCCGTCGACAAGTCACGATCGGCGATCTATATGCCGCGCACCAGGAATTTTCCATTGAACTCGGAATTCGAAGCACAGCTTACCTTTACCAGTTCCCGCGGTGGCCCCCTGGTGCGCTCGGTCACACCGACGGCAGAGAATATTACCGTTCGCCTGCACCACTCCTTCGTGCAGCTACCGGAGCCGGGCTATACACCCAGAAAGTTTCACCCCCAGAGCGGTTATTGGTCGCGCAGCTTCGAAGACTATGCGGCACCCATTAATGAAGACATGACACAGCGGTTTGTCTCTCGCCACCGGCTACAGAAAGCGAATCCGGCGGCGACACGCAGCGAAGCGGTGAAACCTATCGTTTATTACCTGGATCCCGGCGTTCCGGAACCTGTCCGTTCGGCGCTATTGGACGGTGCACGGTGGTGGGTAGATGCGTTTGCAGCAATTGGATTCGACAATGCCTTCCAGGTGGAATTGCTGCCGGACGAGGCAGATCCGATGGATATTCGCTACAACGTTATCCAATGGGTGCACCGTTCCACGCGTGGCTGGTCCTACGGCAGCAGCCTAACCGACCCGCGCACCGGCGAGATCATCAAGGGTAAAGTAACGCTCGGTTCGCTAAGGGTGAGGCAGGATTATCGTATTGCCCAGTCGCTCATCGGCCTAGCCATGGAAGGTGCTGATGAATCGATACAACAACTGGCGCTATCGCGCATTCGCCAGCTGGCCGCACATGAGGTAGGCCATACCCTTGGCATTGCTCATAATTTTGCTGCCAGTGTGAACCAGAGAGCATCTGTGATGGATTATCCGCATCCGCTTATCGATATCGATGACAGCGGAGTCTTAAATGCGTTGAATGCCTACGACATAGGACTCGGACAGTGGGATTACCAGGTCATCGAGTATGGTTACAGCGAATATGCATCACTGGCAGAAGAAACTGCCGGCCTGGCCAACACTCTGCAGGAGAATAGGGACGCCGGGCTGCATTTTATTTCTGACCGAGACAGCCGTGCACCCGGCGGAGCTCATCCCCTGTCACATATGTGGGACAACGGTACCTACCCCACCGAACAGCTAGCCCAACTGCTACAAGTCAGGCAGCAGGCGCTGGCCAGATTCGGCGTGGGCAATTTGAAACCGGGTCAACCCTATGCTGAACTCGAAGAGGTGCTGGTGCCGCTGTATTTTCTGCATCGCTACCAGGTAGAGGCCGTGCACCGACTAGTCGGCGGCACCTACTATGATTATGCCGTCTATGATGGACGGGCAAACGCCGACAACGCCATCGTAGTCCCGGTGCCCGTGGAAGAGCAGTGGCAGGCACTGGATGGCCTGTTAGCGACACTGGATCCTGCGGTGCTGGCAATACCTGCGTCGATTCTGGACATCATTCCGCCCAAACCTCTCGGCTATGGCCGGTCCCGGGAGAGCTTTCCCCTGCGCACGTCACAGGGAATCGACTACGTCGCCATTGCAGAAACCGCGGCGGATCATACCATCACCGGTATTCTACAAAGCCAGCGCCTGGCCCGAATTGATAATCTACATGGCACCGACCCCTCTCTGCCGGCCGTCTATGAGATTCTGGAGAGATTATTGCAGCGAGTTTTTTACGCGACGACCGGCGAAGGTAAGAGCGCCGCCATTCAACGGGCCGTGAACCACGTGCTACTGTATCGCCTGATGGAACTGGTACGCAGCGATGCAGTGGACAATCAGGTCAAGTCTCAGGTGAGTCTTGCATTGCACGCGCTAAGTGACTGGTTGGCGGCTCAACAACCGGCTGATCCGCACTGGCTCGCCAATTACCGCTTGGCTCAGGATGAGATCAGCAACTGGTTCAACAACAATGCCAGCCAGACACTATTGACTGCGCCGTTACGCATGCCGCCGGGGGCACCGATCTAGTGTCTACTATGGGTAAAAAATGAGTATTCGACGAATTCTAGTTATTGATGATGATTTCCATGATTTGGAGGCGCTGGTGAGAACCACTCGCGCCTTGATCAAAGAATGCAATATTGAAAACATAGTCGTTGATGGACAAAGCACTTTATCGAATGCAATGGATTTATTGACTAGTTATCAAGACATCGAACTCATTATCTGTGATCTTCATCTTCCGGATAATGACATATTCGACATACTCAAATATTTCGTCAATGAAAATATTACAACCCCGCTCTTGCTAGTGACGGGTACTGATGACAATAGTTTGGAAGCAGCCGAATTCATCGGTCGAGTGAAAGGAGTGAATATATTGGGATGTTATAGCAAATCAGTGCTGCCTCAACACCTGAAGGAAGTCATGCTCGAGGCAAATTTGCTATAAGCGAAAACTCGCAGGAAACACAATACTGCTTTAAGCACGTGGTCATCGACCCGTTCCAGCTCGAGGCAGCTCCAATGAACGAAGCAGAGTGGCCCGGCGGCGTGCAGTAATTTTTGAGATAAATGGGGCTGAAATAGCGGGATGAGAGGAATTGGAGACTAATCAAAGGATAATTTGATCTAAAAAAATAATCCCTGCCCCCTTTCACAAGCTGCTAAGCCGAGTAGAATGAAAAACAAACAGTTTATCGGCAACATCCTTCCTCAGGAGGAGACTATGAAAAAAACACTAGTTGCTCTAATTACCGCTTTACCTGTTATCTTCGTGCCGGCCCTGGTAATTGCCCAGGATGGCTTTCCGCGTACGCCCTCGGGCAAACCTGACTTCAGTGGAAATTACGATATTTCCACCCTGACTCCGTTCGAGCGACCCTCGGCATTCGGTGACCGGCTGTACCTGAATTCGGAAGAAGTTCAGGCATTAAGAGATCGTGAAACAAATACCCGGGCTAGCGGATTTGAATTGAGCGATCCCAATCGTAGCGAGCCCGAACAGGGTGGCAATATCGGCTCTTACAACGATTTCTGGTTCGACCGGGGTAGTGATGGCTTCACCATTGACGGTCAGTACCGTACTTCCATCATGACCTACCCTGCCAATGGGCGCATGCCTCCTCGTACTCCTGAAGGGCAGGCCAGGGCCGATGCGGCGCCGAAGTTCGCCTGGCGGGAAAGGGAAGGTGCCTGGTGGTTGGAGACCGGCGAGCAACCCTATGATGGTCCTGAAAATTCCACCCTGACGGTTCGCTGCATCTACCACCAATCCGCGTCAATTCCCATCACGCCGCGAGTTTATAACAACCTGAAAACGATCGTGCAGACCGACGATTATCTGATGCTCTACATCGAGTGGATGCACTGGGCCAGGATAATTCGCATCCACGATGACGCGCACCAGCCCGCTACCCTGGCCACTTTCGATGGGGATTCTATCGGCCGATGGGAAGGAGACACCCTCGTGGTGGAAACTGTTAATTTTCTGGATCAGCCTCATCAACCCGCCGAGCGCCGTGTGGTTGAACGCTTCAGCCCAATCAGTGGAGGCGGACTGCTGTACAGCTTTACGGCGGAGGACGCCGACTACACGGATTCCTATAGCGGGGAAATGGTCTGGCCGAAGTCGGATCAGATCCCCTATGAGTACGCCTGCCACGAAGGCAACTATGCCATGTCGGGGACACTCATGGGTGCGCGTTTTCGGGAAAAGGAGCAGCGCGAACAGAACGGCTCAAAAGATTGAGCTAAGGGAGCATTGCTTAAATAGCGAGCTAAGACTCGATGTTGAGAGAGCTGGATCATTTGCTATTTTGCAGGCGGCCCCGGCCGCTAGCCCCCTCACTACGAAATTGCGCAATATCAATTTATTGGGCACTCTAATTGATAGACTTGTCTTCGTGTAGCGCACGAATGGAGAAATAATCGTGAAAATGTCAACAAACACCCTGAAAACACCACTAGCTCTATGCCTCTTGATTACTGGCTTGTTAGCCATGGCAAACCTCAATGCGGTTTCCATAAGCGGCGAGGTTGCCGGTAACAATGGCCCGGAGGCTGGCGTCTGGGTCATTGCCGAGACGGACGATCTCGCCACTAATTTCATAAAAATTGTTGTCACCGATGATGATGGCAAGTTTCTGCTGCCGGAGCTGCCGGATGCAAGTTATAGAGTGTGGGTGCGCGGCTATGGCTTAAGGGATTCGACTGCTGTGCAGGCACAGCCCGGAGATAGTCTTGCGCTCGAGGTGGCCTCCGCGATAGATGAGCAGCAAGCTGCACAGATCTACCCATCGAGTTATTGGTATAGCCTGGTTGAGCCGCCGTCACTCGATGAATTCACCAATCCCGGTTCCCAGATTGGAGGCGTTGGCTCAGCCATGCACAGTCAGGAAGCCTATATCGATTCCCTGAAGCAGAATTGCGAGCTGTGCCACCAACTGGGAAATAAACTAACCAGAGAGGTGGGTCATATACGGCATCTATTCGAATCTACGGAGGAAGCCTGGAGCAACCGGGTGAACTTCGGTCAATATGGCGGCTGGATGAATCGCACCCTGGCTACCATGGGCCGCGAACGCACCATCGCCATGTATGCTGATTGGACCGATCGCATCACAGCCGGTGAGGTGCCTGCATCTCCACCGAGACCACAGGGAGAAGAGCGCAATGTAGTCTTAACGCTGTGGGACTGGGGCAATGACACCTCGTTCGTACACGACGAAGTCGTCACCGATAAACGTAACCCCCGGGTGAACGCAGATGGCCCCTTTTACGGTGTTTCCGAGTCCGACGGTGTGTTGGTGGTAGTAGACCCGAACACCCATGTTGCCCGGGAATTGGAAGTGCCTATGCGCACTCGTGGCGAGGCCATTCATGATTTCGTTACCTCACCTTTCTGGGGGGATGAGGAGGTTTTCCGCAGCCAGAACGCTGCCGACACACACAATCCAATGATGGACCATAAGGGCCGGGTGTGGATGACATCGCGTGTGAGGATCGAGTCCAACACGGATGACTGCAAGGCTGGCTCAACAAATCCATCCGCGGAATATTTTCCACTCAATTCCTCCAGTCGTCATGTTTCCTATTTTGACCCGGATACGGAGGAAATGACGTTAATAGACACCTGCTATTCCACCCATCACTTACAGTTTGCCAGCGATAGCGACGACACGCTCTGGTTTAGCGGCGACACGCAAGCCGTTGGCTGGATCAATACCAGGCTCTGGGATGAAACCGGTGACGAGCTGGGCTCACAGGGCTGGTGTCCGACTGTGATCGATACCAATGGAGACGGTGTCATAACCCGGCCCTGGAACGAGCCGGGTCAGGCTCCCGTGGCAGGGCAAGATACCCGCTTGGTGGGTTTTGCCTACGGCATTATTCCCAACCCTGCGGACGGTTCGGTCTGGATAACCCGCACCCAGCCAACCCCGGGACAGATACTTCGTCTCGATCCGGGTAGCAACCCACCTTTTACCTGTAAGACAGAAGTCTACGAGCCTCCCTTCAATCTTACAGATTTGGATCGTGACGAATGGGGTTTTGCACCGCGAGGTATCGACATCGACAGTGAAGGTGTTCTCTGGACAGCCCTATCCGGTAGTGGTCATATGGCCAGCTTCGATAGAAGCAAATGCGAAGTAACCAACGGCCCAACCGCCACCGGTCAACATTGCCGCGAAGGCTGGACGCTGTACCGTGCACCGGGACCGAGATTGAAGAACGCTGAGTCCGGTGCAGGCGCCGACCATCACTATTACAACTGGGTCGACCAATTCGATACCCTGGGACTGGGTAGAGATACTCCCATTGCCAATGGGACTGGTTCAGATTCCCTGTTAGCACTCAATCCTGAGACTTCTGAATGGGTGGTAATGCGTGTGCCTTATCCACTGGGTTTTTATTCCCGTGGTCTGGACGGTCGTATCGACGATCCCACTGCGGGCTGGAAAGGCTCCGCCGTGTATGCCGATTTTGGCTCAATCGCCAACTGGCACATGGAAGGCGGCAAGGGTTCCAAATCGAAAATCGTGAAATTTCAGGTACGCCCGAACCCGCTGGCCGAGTAGAGTAATAAAGGAGACGGAGAATTAAAGGGGTCGGAGGGACTAAATTTTAACCAGTCATGCATGCAACTGGTCAAAATTTAGTCCCTCCGACCCCTTTAATTCTCTCTAGAACGTTGCCTGCAGACTAAGGACGTAGTCAGGATCTATCCTCCAATCCTGAATATCTATTCTCTTGATGACACCATCGGCAATATTGCCTTCGTAAAAAGTCTTGTCGAAAATACGCCCATCTTCATTCAGAAAATGAGCCGCTGCAAAACGAAACCTTACATTAGGGGAAACGTTGTATTCGACAAAAGCCGTGCCCAAATGTATTTCAAAATCGGTAACCTCAAAAAGGGACACGTCCTGACGTAGTCGGCCGCTACGCCGGTGCGCGTTAAGACCATAGGCGAAGTTCGTGTCCTCTACATCGTGGCGGAAATTCACCCGGAAGTAATCGGGAGTCGAGTTACGCAGCCTGCGTTTTTGCCCGGTGAAAGGATCGGTAGTCTCAGAATCTTCATAGGTGTAGGAGAACGTCAACACCGCAGACGGAAATCCAATAAAGCCAAAGCGGGTGTTGAGACTAAGTTCGAGGTTCTTTCTCCAGGCGGATCCTATATTGCCGACGCCGGAGTCGTCCGTGCCGATCAGGATCTTGTCGATATGATCGGAAATATCTTCATACAGAGCCTTCAACTCAATCGAGCCGCCATCATTGGCAAAACGTCGTTCGTAACCGATGGAATACGACCAGGTTTTTTGCGGCTTCAGGTTTGGATTACCGAAGTTAATCAGGTCGTCGTCGACATTGCGGCTGGCCACAAATTCGTTGAGATTGAGCTGGCTGACAGTGCGCTCCGCTAACAGGCGAAACTGGTCTGTTGGAGTCAGATCGTAGCGCAGTTCCACCCGCGGTTTAAGATACCGAAAGTTGCGCTTGTTAGTCTGACCCTCACGGTCTTGAAATATAGTTGAGTATTCCTCCGTGAGAGCCGATTGCAGGTTGATCTTTTCTGTCAAAAGAATGCTGTGGGTAACAAATACTTCATAGCGATCTTCCTCGACGACGGCGTTTTCCAGTGAATCGTTATTAAAGGCAAAGGTTCGGTCCAGCGTGTTAAAAGCGGCTTCGGCACCATACTCCAATGTATGACGACCAAAAATGCTGGTCATAGCGGATCGGACGATAGTTTCGTCTTCATCATAATCGGCGAAACTTGAGAACAAGCGTGTGGTCATGCTATTGGCTATGGTGTCTTGAATAATTTCGTCAGTGTTATCACTACGATTCACCACGAACAGTGTTTTAAGCCGGCCGATATTTCCTACCTGAAATTCCAAATCTCCACCAATTTCAAATTCCTCATTCGAATAACTGATGTCGCCTGCTTCGATGGCGTTTGGGATCCGAATACCACCAGTCCCGATTAGAAACTGATCTTCCTCCCTGTCCTCTGATCGTTCGTTGTCGGAAAAGAGTCCATTCAATTGCAGGATCGCACCATTTAGGAATTCATAGGCGAGTGTGCCCGTGACTCTATGATTGTCTCGCTTCGTGGCATTAAAAAGTGAGCGAAACTCTCGGGGTGTACGATCTGGATTCAGTATGTCCTCATCAACCTTGTTGAGGCGAGGGCCGGTTTGGTATTGATAACTCACACCGAATTCAAGTGGTCCGCTAGTAGCGTTGTAGGAAGCCAAAATCTCTGGCTCCATGGACATGCCGTCGATTTCAGTCACACCTACGTCTAAGAAACTGGAGGAAGAGTCGCCAGCCCCTTCTTGCAGTATGACATTGTAAATTATCCCTTGATTGCGAATATCCAGGCCTTGGGCATTGCCCCGAATCAGTTCAATTCTTTCAACCTGTGCAGTTTGAATTCGTGCCAGTGTAGTAGACATGCTATTAATCTTGCCGGACATGCGTCGACCGTTAATCAATACCTGCGAATCGGAAGAGCCAAATCCTCGGCTATTACTTCCCCCGGACCTACCGCCACGACCGAGTATGGATTCGCCGCCTGGTATATTGCGGATCATGTCCATCAGGGTTACCGGGCTGTATTGCTGGAAATAGGCTCTATCGTAAATGACAGTGGATTGATCCGGTGCCTGAGCAGCTAGCGAGGTCACCACCAGCAGACAGAAAATCAAAGCCGCCGACTTAATGTTAGGGAGTTGAGTTAAGAAAATGTTTCTGGAGCCATGCATTTCTGGTTTTCCGCTTAGCACAGACTTTCAGTCCAACACCTGCAGTCGAGTGCAGAGAGAGAATAAAAGCTATCTCGGTTTATGTCCATGCGATTATTGCAATGATGCCCCGCACTAGTAGCTGGAATAGTAACGTGTAGATAAGGACACAGGGGACAATCAAGATATGCAGCTTGAATTTTTGGCTATTTGATTGACCTGTAGTGGCATAAGAAGCAGCATTAGAAGTAGCAGAGTGCTACAGTACCCATTATAAACAGAAGAAAGTTTTAGGAGCGCTATTGTGAAAACCTTTCCCTCCGCTACGCTCAGTTGCATTGCCAGCTGCCTTCTCTTCATTGTCACAGCAACGGCATTCGCACAAACTGACTACCTGGTACCCAAAACAGAATACGGACATCCAGACTTACAGGGCGTCTGGAACTTTGCTTCCCATACACCGGTACAACGAGCCGAACGCTATGGCGATCGCGAATATCTGACTGAAGAGGAGAATGAAGAAAGTCGTTCTCAGTCTATTGCGGCGTTTGAGGCAAGAGCCGAATCTCACTTCGACGGTGTCGGCGGCTATAACTCCTTCTGGTACGAGCGCGCCGCCATTGGCTATGACTTGCGCACATCGCTTATCACCTATCCTGCCAACGGGCGTATTCCCGAATTAGTAGAGGGCGCCACTTTGCAACGCGGCGGCGTTAGCGGCGATATTCCCGGCCAGCGACCGGTACGCTATGCGGTGGGCGGAATCACCAAAGATGGACCCGAAGACCGCGGCCTGTCGGAGCGCTGCATCGCCGGTTTCAACGCAGGGCCCCCGTTTATGCCCAGCGCCTACAACAATAATGTGCAGATCATTCAGCATCGGGACCACGTAGTGATAATGACCGAAATGATACATGACGCTCGTATCGTGCAATTAGGCAATGACCCGGAACTCCATGACAACATCCGGCTCTGGTCCGGTGATAGCAGGGGGTATTTCGATGGCGAAACACTGGTAGTGGAATCCAGAAATTTCAATGGCATGACCCAGAGTTTTCTCGGTTCTCCCTACGGCAATTCCTACGACAAATTACTAACCGAGCGGTTTACTAGAGTCAACGCCGCAACTATTGAGTACGAATTTACCGTCGATGATCCAGGCACCTTTACCGATAAAATTACTGCCATGGTGCCAATGACCAAAGTCGATGGTTTGTTGTATGAATATGCTTGTCACGAAGGGAATTATGGAATGACAAATTTACTGCGCGGTGCCAGGCGGGAAGAACTCGATGCGCAATAGGAACCAACAAAAAAAACGACACTAACACACACAACTTAACGTCAAAATTCAAATCTGTTACAGAAATACCTAAAGGCTAACTCTAACCCTGAAGAATCTTCTAACAGTAAGAAACATCTTGGCTAGAGACTGAACATACTCGTCTGGGTCTTACACAAGCCACTGTACCCGAATCGGTTCCTTATGTTGTTAGAGCCCCCTCATCCCTGAAGTGTTAAAAGAAAAAAAAGCGTGCGGCCGATGCAAGTATCAAGATGATCATCAGCGGAGTTATATAGCGCGCTAGCTTGTTGAGCTCTTCAGGCGATTTTTCCGTGCCGTATTTTTCAAGCAAAGGAAGCCCAATGATGAGGGTAAGAAAAAGCACGGCGAGTATTGCAATTAAAGTTCCCATTTCTAGATGCCTGGATGTGAAAAATTAGGGATTTAGAGTTTGAAGATACTGTAGTTTTGCACTGGATGGTACGGTTGGAGAAAAGAGGGGGACACTAATAGTTCAATAACTTATCGACAAACCAGACCTAATCTCTAGCCTTAAGCTATTAAACTATTAGTGTCCCCTATGTCCTGCGCTCCGCACCGGTCGTTTTGGCACGGAGCGGTCGGTGCGGGTCAGCGAGTCACCGTCACCGGCACATAAGCGTTGGACCAACAGCACTGGTTGCCAAACCTGCTATCCGGCGCCGTGAAGTTGTCGACGCGTATTCGAATGACGTACTCGCCAGGCTCCGTGAACGTCGCCAGTGTCGCGGCTTCGCCCCAATCCGCGCCGTCGATCTCCTCCCTCACCGGCGTTAACAGCACCTCACCTGGGCCCTGGTGCCGAATCCAGGTCGCCGTGGCGGGGAAGAGGCTACTTTCGGTATCGTAATCCTCCCGCTCTCCGCGATCCTGCACGAAGGCCGACAAGGTCACCGGGATCCCAACTGACGCTGTGATCCGGGGACCCATGATTCCCTCCCGGCCGCTGGCCTCAGGTCCACCCTGGCTGAATCGAATGCCCGGATTCAACGAGCCGAGAGCTCTTGGTGCTGAGCTCATCTCGTACGCGACCGACGCGGCACGCCCCGGCACGGAGTACGTGTGACCGGCGTGGGTCAGGGTCCACCAGACCTCGGTTCCGTCGTTCGGCACCGTGACCGCGAAGACTCCCCGCTCTCGTAACATCCCGCGCGGGATCGTCGTACCCGGAATCGCGGCGCGCGTGGTCGTCGCTGCACCCCTGCGATCCTCCTGATCGTACGCGGGGAAGTGCGTGGGCTGGACAGCGTCGAACTGGTCCGGCTCGATGTGGTTGTTGGGGCCGAGCGGAATATCGACGGCCTCCTCCAGGTTCCGGTTCATGAAGCCGAAGACCATCGTGACTGAGCCGTCACCATTGTCAATCCAGCCATCGAAGAAGGGCGCGATGAGGCCCCCGGATGCCTTTATGGGGCCCAAGGGATAATCCCTCAGGTGCTCCGGCAGCTGGGCTTTGAGCGAGGTAGTGGCCAGGGCCAGGAGTGCGCCAGAGAGCGCTCCAAATGCGAGCCGACGTCTGTTCATTGTACTTCCACCGGCGCCTCGACAGGCGTGCCTTCGCGCTCCGTGACCAGCCGCTCGTAGCCCTCTTCATCCAGATGCGTAATCGCGATCCACGCGTGCGACATCTCGTCGGTCGTCCTGTCGCCCCCGCTGACCCACTGGTCGGGATCCGGGTTGTGCGGGTTGTCAGCCGTATTGTCGAACCACGCCGTCAGGATGATGACGGCGCCGGCCGGAATGAGCGGCTGATGTCCTTCCTCGTAGATGTGGCTGTGGTTCCAGCCCGCGTTCCAATTCGAGGCCATGCTGACCATCTCCCGACCTCCGTTGGTCGGATCGAAGATCTCCATCGACATGGCTACGCCGCGCAGGTGCAGGTGCGGCTGCCAGCTGTCGAGACGCACCGGATGATCGAAGGAGTGGAATCCCTGTGTCATCAGCTTGCCGTGCGGTGCAATATCGAAGTCACCGCCCTGCAGCCAGTACGAGCGCAGATCCTGACTGTAGGTTCCCGTTTCGTCGAAGTCCTCATCCTGGTACCAGATGCCGACCGAGACCTGGTCGTCGGCTACTGCCGTGCCATCGGGATAGTAGTGGATACTCCACCTCACCATGGAATCTGCGGGCGCGGTTCTGCATGCCCCCTCGGGAACCATCTCTCCGAGCTTGCCGAATGCGAACTCCGACAGGCGACCATAGGTGACCCACTCACCCTCTTCGTCCTGAGTCAGGAACTGAGAATTCGCATGGTGTGTCGATCCATGCGCGGCCTTCGAAGGCAGCGTTTCGATCGCTTTAATGCACCGGTCCTCAGTGATGCCCGTGGGCACCTCAGGATTCCACCACATATCCTGGCCGTTCGCCGGAACGTCCCACTTCGCCGACTTGATGACGACGTCTGGCAGGCCGAGCTCGCTTTCGAGGCGCCACTCACCGATGGTCGGATAGGTTTTCGGTTCCGGTAGGTTGGCAGAATCACCCTCCGGGGCACCCGCGTCTATCCAGGCAACGAGGGTGTTGATGTCTTCCTCAGGCAGCCGCCAGTCCTCCTTCAGCTCCTGAATCCCGATATCCCTGTCGTAGTGATACGGTGGCATCTCGCGTGATATCACCTGCTCTCTAATCAAACCCGCAAAGGGTCGGACTTCGTCGTAGGTCGTGAAAGGCATTGGTCCGATCTGCCCTTCCTGATGACAAATTTGACAGTTGTCCTGAATGATCCTCGAGACTTCGTTTGAGTACGTGGGGTCTGCGCCTATTCTTTGAGCGCCAGCAAGCGTAGGCACCAGAGCCATCATTGAGAATAGCCCTATTACACTAGTTTTTTTCATGTTTTTCTCTCCTGCTTTTTCCCAAACAATTCAATCACTTGTTTGCTCGTGAACAACTCATGGGCAAAGAATAAATTACTTCCTGCTAACTCCTATTTATCGACTTTTTTGGAATTGGATCGAGTAAGTATTCTGTGCTCATGGCCCCAATGATTGCAGATATTGAGCAACTTTTGGAGACTAAAGTGCTACAAATTGAAAAAGAAGGGGATACTAATAAAATAGTAAATTAACGGGAAGTCTAAGTATTATTAGATCCTGTCTCCACTTCCCCCATTTTTGGTATCTTCAGTGTCCCTTATGGTGTTCATAGCCCTATTCGAGCAGTGCCCATCCGACACATGCAAGCGACGAATCATTGGAAATCAATAACCCTGGCAAACAACTCAAATTGTAGCAATAAGTTGTTTACCTGTTAGTGCCCTCTTAAGATGTCGGACATGAAAATCAACCATACCCTGCTCAATTCTACGCTTCTCTTCGTTCTGACCAGCATGCTGGTCACCTTCCTGCACGAGGGTGGGCATGCAATAACGGCATGGACCCTTGGAGTGTTAAATTGCATACCAAAGCTTTTTTGACATAGGCGTCAAATCACTAAAATTGGAGACAATTGAAGCGGATGGGTACGGCGATAAAATCATTGAAGTTGGTAAATTCACTCTTGAGGGAGCCGAAGGACAAACTATTGATCACGGTAAGTACATTGTAATTTGGAAAAATGAGGACGGGCAATGGAAGGTTCATCGAGACATCATTAACTCAAGCTTGCCTATTGAATAACTCTAGAAATTTGGGTCAGTGCCAACGAAACATAACAAACAGTTCAATGGGAGCGCCTCACTGCGCACAAATTGCGGGTGTTCCCTAAATCGATATCATCTCGAACGACCACCAATCGTCCGGTCGAGGGGTTCCCGGATCTACACCTAGCTTGGCACTGCGTGCCAGCCAGGACAGGTCCAGTTCACTGTCGAGTGTAAGCCGGCGCATCGTAACGGGATATACGACACCATCCACCCGAATGCGGCCTTGAGGATTTTCAAGAGCAATGGAAGACCAACCCTTACCTTCGCACGCGGAACAACTTACAAATATCCGGCGTTCCGCCGACATGCAATTAAGGTTTATGGAGTGAGGCTCCTGAGGTCTCACTTCCAGTTGACACAGAGGTACTTCATTCGCAAATGACCAGTCATTTACAGGATTTGTGTTCAATTCACCGGAAAGTGCCCGCCCAGGTATGATGGCGCAGGGACAGGTGTAGTTATAAGCAAGCAACACTGAAGCGGAAAGCAATACAACCACCACTACAGCTATTTTCAAGAGTTTCTTCAAGGACCTTCTCCTACCATTTACTGACAGAATCTTTGGGTCAGTGCAATTTGCAGAATATCCATAGCATACTCTATAGCACACTTAGTTTTTGTGTTTTTAACTCATTGATTCAAATAACAAACCGGTCACGCTGTCTACTGAAAATCCTCGTATTGTTATTTCTCCTTCCCACAGAATAGCCAGACGGCATATTGAACAATTTCAGGTGGAAATCGGTGATGCTTGTATGCTGTTGATTGGTTCAAACTGCAAATTGTCGCAGAGCGGCGACTAACTTGTCAGTACCGATCTTAGTTCTCAGCGTTAGCGCGAGAAATTATGTAAGCTCGAATTGCCTCTGCCTCGCCATTTTCTAAAACATTGGCAAATGAAATCATGCCATTGTCTTGGAGCTCGCCTTCTAGCACCACGGCGCCCCAACTCTCTTCGGTGATCATACGGCTACTACGCCGTAAATCGGGGTAGGTGTCCGGTCTTAAACTGATGCTATCGCTACCGTGACACACAGCACAATTCCGGTTGTAGGATAGTTCACCTGATGCAATGACTTCATTCGATGCATCGGTCTGAGGAATTTCGAATTCTACATCTGATGCGGTTCGCACTGGCATATTGGGTAACTGAATCTCGCCTCCGATACGATAAACCAGCAGACGTGAGTTATTCGTCGACGCCAATGTTGTGGCTGCTGCCGCACCTGGACCCTCTCTAGGCAGAGCAGGCGAACCAACCAGCAATGCGACATGCTGTTGGCCGTCTACTTCAAAGGTGGAGGGAGCGGCCATTGTGCCGGCTTGTGTAAGTGTGGACCAAACTTTTTCTCCGGTACGATCATCATAAGCGACAAACTCGCCGGCTCGATTGCCTTGGAACACCAACCCTGCGGCGGTTGAGAGTACGCCTGCAGGGCCACTAGCCGCCTCATGTTTTACCCGCCAGACTTCTTGTTGGGTGACAGGGTCCCAGGCTTGTAGAAACGTGCCTTGCTCGGGAAGCCCTGGTGTATTCCTCACCAAGCCAAACCCGCGAGCCATATCGATACCAAGATTCCAGCTTGTTGCACTTACCACGAACTCCGAGTCATTAGCATAACCCATGTAGTTTTCGGTAATAGGAATATAAACAAGCTTGGAGTTTTGACTAAAAGACATAGGATACCAGTTATGACCACCCAAGGCGCTGGGTGACACAATAAAGGGAATCCCGGTTTCATTGTAGCGCGCATCCGGGTTCTCCACTGGCCGCCCGGATTCAAGATCAATATGAGTAGCCCAGTTAACTGGCACATAATTCTCTGCAGAAATGAGTTGGCCCGTTGCGGCATCTAGTACATAAAAGAAACCATTTTTTGGGGCCTGCATTACCACGCGACGTTCTTCGCCTGCAATATCAAGGTCTGCCAGCATGATGTGCTGGGTGGCGGTATAGTCCCAAGTTTCCCCAGGCACGGTTTGATAATGCCAACGATAAGTTCCATCGTCAGGATCAAGCGCAACGATTGAAGTTAGAAACAGATTGTCTCCACCACCTGGACTTCGAAATGATTGGTTCCAGGGTGAGCCGTTGCCAACGCCGATATAGAGCAGATCAAGTTCAGTGTCGTATGCCATGGCATCCCAAACAGTTCCTCCGCCACCCAGATTCCACCACTGCCCTGTCCAGGTACTGGCAGCATCAAATAGAATATTTTGTTCGTAACCGTCTGCCGGGTTCCCAGGAACAGTAAAGAAGCGCCAGTTTAAATCTCCTGTTACAGCATCGTAAGCGGTGACATATCCACGCACACCGTATTCAGCTCCTCCATTACCAATAATGACATTGCCCTTAATTACTCGCGGCGCACCTGTAATGGTGTAATTCATTTCCGGGTCGAAGGTTTGAGTCTCCCACAGTTTTTCGCCGGTTTGAGAATCCAGGGCGATAAGGCGGCCGTCAAGCGCACCGACAAACACTTTGCCCTCCCACACTGCAACACCTCTATTGACAACATCGCAACAGGCCTTGAGCCCCATGGCTCGATCAACTTCAGGGTCAAATTCCCAAAGCAGCTCACCAGTACGGACGTCAAATGCCCAGACATTGCTCCATGAGGTTGAAATATACAACGCACCATCGACAACAATGGGTGTCGCTTCCTGACCACGACTGGTTGTCATATCTGCAAACCACGCTAACCCAACCTGATCTATGGTGTCCTTGTTAATCTGGTCTAATGGACTATAGCGTTGCTCGTCATAAGTTCTGCCATAGCTTAACCAGACTTCAGGTTCTTCGGACGCATTAACCAACCGCTGCTCATTCACATCAGCACCATAATCAGCAACCGTTTGAGCAGCACTATTTGACAGATTTAACACAACAAACAATGACAATATTGTTTTACAGATATTTTTCATAATGACTACCTACTTTTCCATACGGTATTGACAAGTTAATCGCTCAAACCGGAAAAAACTACTATTAATCTCATTTATATTGCTGCTACCTTTTCCCAAGCTGCCCAGACTCACAGCCAGTAAAATCAGGAATTCACCAAACCAGATTCTCCTACCATCAACCATGCTCTGAAAGTTCTACAGCAAGGTGAGTGCTCGTCTGAATGCTGCTGAATGTCGGCTTACGGGGATAGAACAGACATTTTGGTGAGGCCTGTCGGGGTGGAGCTGAATGACCGCTGTCGACCCAATATAGTCCTTCGGTCCCACTTTCTATGATAATCCTCATAGCTGGCAGGTAGCTGTTAGCGAGAGCGGGTAGGCATCTCTTTGCAATTTTTACTAGCTGTAAAGCAAAATCTTCTCTTTTTACTCCGCGCTCAATTACAGCATTGTCACAAGTGAATTCAGCTTCCAGTCTTAAGCTCTGCAATGATCGCCAGATAAAAGGATTGAACCAACTAATTGATGCAATTATGTATCCCAATATATATGTTATCCAGTCCAACCTTTTGATATGTACGAGTTCATGAGTCAATACATTTTCCAAGAGCAGTATATCGCTCAAGTCGAAACTACTTGGTAAAATTATAGTTGGATTTCTAACACCGAAAGTGATTGGTGAGTTCGTACTCATATTAATACCCAGGCTCACTTCACGTTTTAATCCAAGAGTCTTCGTAAGACGCTTCAGAACGACCTGGATTTCCTGAGAAATTTCATAATCTGATATTTTCTTGATTGCTAAGACACGAAAGAATGATGCCCCAAAGCGGATGAGGAAGTATGAAAGTACTGCAAAATATCCAACATAGATCAGCTTAAGCCAATCGTTTGGCTCAACTAACGAAAGTTCGGCGTTATTTGCTATACCTGAGGGCACCAAAATTGTAATGAAAGTCAAATTTGAAGAAGAAAACATTTCCCCAAACAATGACAAGGAGAGCATTGAAGATATTGGAAGGATTCCGAGCAAGATAGTGGCTGTCATCCAGAGCTTGTGTTTATGCGAACTGGCTAGATATGGAGACAGGCTGCGCTCTGTATACTTGATTAGAAGCACAAGAATTGCACTTTTGAATAAGAAATCGATAACTGTGAACACAACGATTATGTTGTTTTCCAAAAGTGTGGCCAATTGAACAGCTATTTCTGCAATCATATTTAGGCGCTGTAGTTATTTAGTTTTTTTCCTGCTATTTCGTATTGTCGCTTCCAAAAGGTCAATTTCCTCTTCGGTAATTTCTCCTTTTCCCATTTCCAATAATGAGTTCGCAGCTAGCACGGGGGATTCATCAAAAAACGTTTTCACTACTCGCTCCAATGCAAGTTTTGATGCCTTTTTCCTCTCTATGGCTGGGTGATATACATATTTTAGACCATCAGCTTTTCTGATCAATTTTTTCTTTGTAACCAAAATCCCTAGTAGGGTGCGAATAGTGGATTCGTTGGAACCGTCATTTAGATCCTCTTGAACATCTTTAACGCTACCACTTCCTAGTTTGTACAAGCTGTCCAATATTTCTCTTTCTCGGCGGCTTACGCCTTTAGAACCTGCCATCTCTCGCTCCGGTCTCTCAATTCAAGCAATGAAGTCCAATTCTTAAGAACTACTTGACAAATTGAGTATATATGTTAAAAAATTCGCGTAGCGCTAAATATTTAGTGGTAATCTAAATTACTCTTAATCGTGGAGGATTGCAATGGTCCAATGGGTATTGACAAGTTAATCACTTAATTCGGAAAAAACTACCATTGATTCCATTTATATTGACACTGCCTCAACCAGATTAGCCAGCCCAGTCACCAGTACAAATTGGCAAAATGTTGGTATACGGCTGTACCCCGTCAGCACCTATGGAACAGATATAGCACTGGTTTAAAGGAGAGTTTTTGTTCATCCTAACGTGAGGAGTTGAGATGAAACAGAAACCAGCAGAACGATCCGCATCGTCAGAACGAATCATTCGTGACATCAA